>WBZS01000145.1_pt1 | contig 132132 bp, 122 predicted proteins | sample 5204201 | NCBI WGS metagenome assembly WBZS01 (sample SAMN12344357, study PRJNA552823) | activated sludge metagenome | biome: Activated sludge suspended growth; feature: Nitrification reactor; material: Wastewater; isolation source: activated sludge from nitrification reactor of wastewater... | reverse complement strand
CGAGGAGGTCCGACGGGAACCGGGCGTGAATGCTTCGTTCGATCACCCGTCGCCGATCACCTCGACGGTTCGGGGGGGTTCAGAAGGTGAGCGTCGTGACGGCGTTCAGAAAACGGCGCACCGAGTCGCCCATGCCGCCAGAGTCGGGCAGCAGCAGCCACTGCAGTTGCATTCCGTCGGTGAGCGCGGCGAGCGCCGAGGCCGCGTCGCGCGGCGTGAGGCCGGGGCGCAGCTGGCCGTCGGCCTGCAGGTCGGCGAAGGCGGACTCGAGCTTGCCCAGCACGTACTCGTAGCGCCCGACGAAGTAGTCGTGCGCCGGGTGGTCTGAGGCTGTGGCTTCTGCAGATACCACGCAGTACAGCTCCACGAGCCCGCGCGCGCTCGAGTTGGCGTCGATCAGCCGGACGTAGCCGCGCAGGAATTCCAGGCCGCTGATGGTCTCCAGATCGCCCTCGAAGTGCTGAGCAGAGAGGTCGTCACGCATCGACAGCACCTCGGACAGCAGCAGGTGCTTGTTCGAGAAGTGGTGCAGCAGGCCGGCCTGGCTCATGCCCACGCGCTCGGCGATCTCGCGCAGCGAGCCCTTGCGATAGCCGGACTCGGCGAAGACGCCGACGGCGGCGGAAAGGATCTTGCGCCGCCGCGCCGGGGTCTTCGCGTAGATTCCGCGCGCGCCTTCGCTAGCCACGCCCTTACTTTAGCAGGCATGGCCCGAAGAATGGGTTGCCGAGGGAGGAGAATTGTCCTTCGTCGCGCCGCCGCGATTCGCGCGGTCCGACTACCGGTGCTCGGCGAAGAACGCGCGCAGCACGGACGCGCAGGCGTCCGCGTCGACGCCTGCGACCACCTCGACGCGGTGATTGAGCCGCGGGTCCCGGACCAGGTCGAACAACGACGCGACCGCCCCCGCTTTGGGGTCGAACGCGCCGAACACGAGGCGTCCGACCCGCGCGTTCACCAGCGCCCCGGCGCACATCGCGCAGGGCTCGAGGGTGACCACGAGCGTGCACCGCTCCAGCCCCCAGCCCCGGTCGCCGGCGGAGCGCACGGCGTCCGCCCCCCGGCGCAGCGCCAGCACCTCGGCGTGCGCGGTCGGGTCGCCGGACCGCTCCCGCTCGTTTCCGGCCGCGGCCAGCACGGCGTCGTCGGCGTCCAGCAGGACCGCTCCGACCGGGACGTCGCCCCACGCCCCTGCGGCCCGGGCCTCGGCCAGCGCTCGCGCCATGGCGGGCAGCCACCGCGTCCCCCCGGTCATCGCACCCCCGTCACGCGACGCCGCCCCGTCACCAGGGCGCCGCTCACAACCCGAAGGACGTGGCGACCTTGTCGTAGGCGTCCGCGAACCCGAGCCGCTCGACGATGGCCTCGAGCGACTCCAGCACCTCCGACTCCTCGTCGCCGCACAGCGCCTCGAGTTCGAGCTCGGACAGGCCGGCGTCCGCGAAGAGGTCGAGGTCGCCGATCGGCTCGGACTCGTCCTCGTCGTCGGGGATGTCGACGCCCAGGAAGTCGGCGGCCTCGCGGGCCAGCGGCCAGTCGTTGGCGGCGATCGAGTCGCTCAGCACCAGCTGGATCACCCGCCCGCGCACCCGGACGAGCACGAAGAAGTCCGAGTCGATGCTGACCACGCCCAGCGCGCCCGCCTCGCCAGGGGTGCGGCGGAGCTCGCCGATCAGCCCGTCGAGGTCGTTGGCCAGGCTCTTGGGGAGCGCGATCGCGGACGGTCGGCCGTCCTCGTGATACAGCGCGGCCACGATGTCGATCTCGTCGGCGGTGGCGTCCTCGGGGTAGTCGTCTTCGTCGTCATCGTCGTCGTCCGCGTCGTCGGAGTCGCCCTCGTCCAGTTCGTCGAGGTCGGCTTCGGGGTCGCGGTCGGCGTCCAAGGCGCTGAAGTCGTCGCCCTCGAGCTCGTCCACGCCCGGACGGTCGTCGCCGCGGTCGGCGAGGTCGGCGTCGAAAACCTCGTTGCGTCCGGCCATGTGGAGCTCCTTCCCTCTCCCCCATCGTGTCAGACTCCCCGCGGGTTCGCACGGCCGGGGCGTGGGAGAATGGGCCCGTGCAACTCATCGTCGCGGACCATCCGCTGGTCGCCCACAAGGTCCGGCTCCTGCGGGACGTCCACACCGATTCGCCCACCTTTCGCCGCCTCGTCGACGAGCTGGTGACGCTGCTCAGCTACGAGGCGACGCGCACCGTCCGCGTCGAGGACACCCAGGTGACCACGCCGATCGCCACCACCACGGGCATCCGGCTGTCGCACCCGTTGCCGCTGGTGGTGCCCATCCTGCGGGCGGGCCTGGGCATGCTGGACGGCATGATGCGCGTCATGCCGACCGCCGAGGTGGGGTTCGTGGGCATGGTGCGCGACGAGGAGACGCTCCAGCCGTTCACGTACGCCGAGCGCCTACCCAAGGACCTGTCGGGCCGCCAGTGCTACGTCCTCGACCCGATGCTGGCCACCGGCGGCTCGCTCGGCGGGACCGTGAACTTCCTGGTCGAGCGCGGCGCCGACCACATCACCTGCATCTGCCTGCTCGCGGCGCCGGAAGGCATCGAGAACATGCGCCGGCTGGTCGAACCGGTGGGCGTCCCGTGCACGCTGGTCGTCGCGGCCGTCGACGAGCGCCTCAACGACCACGGCTACATCGTCCCGGGGCTGGGCGACGCCGGCGACCGCCTCTACGGCCTGGCCGACTGACTCAGCCGGACGCCGTCCGCGGCGGCCACACCGTCCACAGCAGCACGGCGACCACGGACGCCGCCACCGCGGCGACCAGGCCCGCCGGCGGGGCGATCAACCGGCTCTCGCCGGCCACGAGGATCAGGAATCCGCCGGCCACGCCGTTGAGCACCCCGTGCCCGATGGCGGCCGCGAAGACCGTCGAACGCTCGCGCGCCCACGCCAGGACGAACCCGAACGGCACGCAGAAGACCACCATCGCCCACACGCCCCACCCCCACTCCGAGCCGTAGTTGTGGCCCAGGAGGATGATCACCGGCGCGTGCCACAGCCCCCAGACCGTGCCGATCAGCAGGTGCTGCCGCCACGTGCCCAGCGGCGCCAGCAGGTCGGCCAGGACGCCGCGCCACCCGTACTCCTCACCGAACGCGAACAGGGCGTTGATGGTCATGCCCGCCAGGATCCCCTGGACGAACACCGCCCCCACGAGCACCGCGAGCGGCGGCAGGGCCCCGATCGCCTCGGGACTCAGCGGCGTCTGGCCCAGCTCGACGAGCTGGGCGGCCAGCTGCTCGGGGGTGGTGACGAGGGTGCCGGCGCCGGGGAGTCCCAGCCAGGCGGCCGCGGCCCCCGCGAGGTAGACCAGCGCCGTCGTGGCCGCGATCGTGGCCACGCCCCAGAGCACGGTCCAGCCGGCCAGCGAGGGCCGGGTGCGCAGCCGGCGCCACTCGCGCACGAGCAGGGTGCGCGGGGGTTCGCCGCGGCGACGCAACTCGACGACGAGACCGGCCACGAGCGGCAACGGCATGTAGACCACGGCCAGCGCGAGCGTCGCCACGGACGCCAAGCCCGGACCGCCCCACGACACCAGCCCGAACAGCGCCAGACCCACCGCCCACGCGCCGCCGAACGCGATCACCAGGAACAGCCCGACCGAGCGCCAGTCGACGGTGGCGGCGGGGGTTCGGGCCGCAGCTGTCGTCGCGGGGCTTGGGGTCGCGGGGGCGGGTCTCGCCGCGCGGTCGTTGCTCATCGCCTCGCGGTCGCTGCTCATCGCGCACCCGCTCGGTCGTGCGGGCCGGCGAGGTCACGGGCCTGCTCGGCGCGGCGTCCGGCCCGGGCGAGACCGAGCAGCACCGCGCCGGTCGCGCCCAGGCACCCCGCCATCGACGCCGGCGCCACCCACCACCGCGGGCGCTGCAGACTGCGCTGAACGGTCAGCCACGTAGCCAGCGTGCCCGCGAACGTGGCGGAGGCCAGGGCGACGGCGCGCTCGGGGCGGGGACGTCCGGTCGCGACGGCGGCCAGCGCGAGGCCGGCCGAGCCGGTGGCGAGGAGGGAGTCGGCCAGGGCGGCGCGGCGACGGGGGGTCCAGGCGTCGGGGGTGCCGCGAAAGTCCCAATGGTTGGGCAGCGGGTCGGGCAGGTGGGGGCCGCGGACCGCGTAGTGGGCCACGACCGCCGCGGCGCACGCGACGGGCACCGCGAGGGCGGCAGCGAAGGCGGCGTCGGGGGTGGAGGTGAAGGGCTCGTCCTCGGCGTCCGGCTCGATCAGCCCCAGCCGGACCGCGACGGCGCCGAAGTTGACCGCCCAGCCCGCCCCCCACACGCGGGGGGTGAGCAGACGCGCGTCGGCCGGGTTCCACCACGCAGCCCGCACGCGGTCGGCGGTCGGCGGGCGCAGGTCATACGGCAGACCGTGCCAGGAGCCGACCCAGGGGCTGCCCGCGGCGTCAGTGTCGCCCTCGGCTCGGATGGGTCCGAGGCGTTCGATGAGGGCGGCGAGGTCGCTGGGGGCGGCGTCCGGCTCCAAGCCCTCCAGCAGCGCGGTGCGCAGTTCGTCGCGGACACTCTGGCGGAGGTCGGCGTCCACGGCGACGACGGAGGCGTCCAGCCAGGAGCGGGCGGCGTCCCGGGTGGGGAGGGGCAGCGCGTCCAGGGTGGTGATCATCGGGACTCCTTGAGGATGGCGTCGAGCGTGGTGCGGACCTGGGCCCAAGCGTCGGCCATGGCGGCGAGGGCGGCGGTGCCGGCCGGGGTGAGGCGGTAGTACTTGCGCGGCGGCCCGACCGGGGACTCCTGCCAGGTGGACGCGATCAGCTTGGAGCGGAGGAGGCGGGCCAGCAGGGGGTAGACCGTGCCGGCGGCCAGGGACAGGCCTCGGTGGCCGGCGAGCTCGTCGACGAGTTGCTGGCCGTAGCGCGGCCCCTGGGCCAGCAGGCCGAGGACCGCGAGCTCCACCACCCCCTTGCGGAGCTGGGCGGCGTGGGCGTCGGCGTCACGATTCATGTCTACATGGTATTACCCAGTACCTTGCGCAACAATCTACTGGGTGGGGCGAGTTTCGGGAGGAGGGCGTGGGGGTAGGAGCGAGGCACGAGCAGTGTGATGGGAAGGAGCGATGATGACCGAACGTCCCGATGGTGGAGACATCGCGTCCGGGTTCGGCGACTCGACGGTGGAGGGTCCGGTGTCCGACGAGCGGGCCGAACGGATGTTGCACGGGCGGGGCGGAGACGCCGCCGGCGCTCCCGACGCTCGCGGAGATGAGGCTCCCGGGGTCGACGTCGAGGCGTCCGACCTCGAGGCGGGCGGGCAGCCGTAGGCGGTCACGAGGGCTTGGCCGCGGCCGTGGCGTCCGCGGGGCGCGTTGCGTCGGTCGGGGTGGGCGGGCCTGCCTGCGCCGCCGGGGTTAGCGCGCGGGCCGGGCGAGGTCGTCCACGCGCTGGGCCGCGGGCAGGGCGAGCAGGTCGGCGGCGCTGAGGAAGAGCTTCGAGCCCCGGATGCCCGACCCGATGCAGAGCCAGCCGGCGGCGTCCGCGACGGCACCGTCAACCCAGATGGGCCAGCCGGGCGGCGCGCCGACGGGGGTGATGCCGCCGTACTCCATGCCGGTGGCCTCGACGGCGAAGTCCATGGGGGCGAAGGAGGCCTTGCGGGCGTCGAGCCGGCGTCGGACCAGGCCGTTGACGTCGGCGCGGTGCGTGGCCAGCACGAGGCACACGACGTGACGCTCGGCGCCGGCCCGGGTGCCGCGCACGACGACGGCGTTCGCGCAGGCGTCCAGGGGGATGTTGTAGGCGACGCACAAGGCCTCGGTGTCGGCGAGAGTCGGGTCGATGGGGGCGACCAGAGCGGCGGGGGTGTGCAGAGCGACCCCGAGCCGGACCGGTTCGGCCAGCAACTCGGGGTGCTCGCGGGCGGGGCGCGGGTCGAGGCGTCCGAAGGCGGGATGGGTCATGGGGTCATCTTGGCCGACCCGGATGGGCGCTGGGTGAAGCCTCTTCGTGGGAGCGTCCGGGCGGTTGGCTGCGGCCCGCGGGAGTGTCACAGTTGGGGCATGGATCGCCGCCTCGTCGAGATCTTCCCGCCGCTCGGGCTGCGCATTACGTGCGGCCCGCTGGAGCTGCGCGGGATCACCGACGTCGAGGTGCTGGCGCTGCTCGAGGTGGTGCGCGAAGGGGTCCACGACGCGGACACGATGCCGTTCGCCTATCCCTGGACCGACGCGCCGGCGGGCGAACTGCCGTTGGACTACCTCAAATGGTGGTGGCGGCAGATGGCGACCTGGTCGCGGGAGGCCTGGGAGATCAACCTGTGCGCGCTGTGGGACGGCGAGGTGGTGGGCGTCCAGGGGGTCAGCACGCAGGATTTCCCGACCCTGCGGTACGGCGAGACGGGCTCCTGGGTAGGCCGGAAGTTCCACGGGCGCGGCATCGGCACGGCGATGCGGCAGGCGATGTGTGCGTTCCTGTTCGATGAGTTGGGGTTCGAGTTCATCACCTCGGCCGCGTTCGCCGACAACGCGGCGTCGTTGCGGGTCAGCGAGAAGCTCGGCTACCGCGAGAACGGGCTGGTGTGGCAGGCGCCGCGCGGCGGGCGCGTGGTGTCACAACGCCTGTTGCTGGCGCCGGAGGATTTCGTGCGCGGTCCGGCGATCACGGTGGAGGGCGCCGAAGCCGTCCGGCGGTTGATCGCGGCCGACGAGCCGGAGCCCGGTCCCTGAGCTTGCCGTAGGGCCGAAGGCCTCCCCCGCGATATCCCTCAGCCGAGCACCTTGCGCGCCAACGCCGGGTCGTTGGTGATGATCGCTTCCACGCCGAGGGCGGCGAGGCGGCGCACGTCGGCGGGGTCATCGACGGTCCACACATGCACGGCGAGCCCCGCGGCACGACAACGCTCCACGAGCCGCCGGTCGACGAGCGGCAACGGCGGATGCAGCGCGGAGGCGCCCAGAAGCGCCGCGTAGTGCCAGGGCTGGTAAAGGATGTCCGAGTAGAGCACCCCGAGCGCCTCGGCGGCGTGGCCTCGGCGGCGCTGGTCGGGGTGAAGGTCGCGCTCGCGGCGACGCAGCAGGCGGCGCAGGCGGCGCAGCGAGGGGTGGTTGAACGACGACCAGACCACCTGGCCGGTCACGTCGTACTCGGCGGCCAGGTCCAGGACGCGCGCCTCGAGCCCCCGGTATCGCACGCGGTTGTTCTTCAGCTCGACGTTGACGTGGGCGGAGGTGCCCTTGACCAGGGCGAACACCTCGCCGAGGGTGGGAATGCGGGTGCCGGCGTAGTCGGCCTGACCGGCGCTGGCGTCGAGCGTCCTAAGCAGAGCCAGGGGGTGGTCGGCGACCCGTCCGCGGCCGTTGGTGGTGCGCTCGAGCGTCTCGTCGTGGATCACGACCGCCTCGCCGTCGCTGCTGAGCTGCACGTCGAGCTCGAACCCATCGGCCCCTTGCTCCAGCGCCAACTCGAACGCGGGCAACGTGTTCTCGGGCGCCCAAGCGCTCGCGCCCCGATGGCCCCAGATCTGAGTCATGCGGCCATCGTGCCACCGCTTGGCGTGTCCCCACGTGACAGCCGCCCGCACACACGATTCCAGCGCTCGCGGTGAAGCCGAGGGCCCCGGCACGCTCAGGCTGCGCACAGCCGTCGCGTCGAGCGCTGGAATCCTGTGGACAACCGAAACTGCACGGCGGATTCCGCCCCCCGATGCCGAATGTGTTGGGCATGCGCGAGGAACTGGCCTTGACCCTGGCCGCCGGAATCGTCGTCGGCCGCGACCATCCGCGGCTGAGGCACGCGATCCGCCGGGCCCGCGAGCTCGGCCAGATCGTCGCCGTGCTGCGCGGCATCTACGCCGAGGCCCCAGCGGCTGCCACGTTCGAAACCCGTTGCCGGGCGCTGTTCGCGGCGGATCCCGACGCGATCCTCGTCGGACGCTCCGCCGCCATCGCCCACGGCTGGATCGAGGCGGCCGAGTCCGAGACCGTGCATGCGGTGAGCGCACGCATTCAGGGCCATCATCCGGGTTACCGGCTCAGTCGGAGGCGCATCGAGGCCGACCACGTCGCCGACGCTGACGGCGTGCGCGCCACCACCGGCGTGCTCACAGCCCTGGACCTGGCCCGCGGCGGCGGCCCCGCCGCCCTCGACGACGCCCTGCGACGCGGCATCCCCCTCGACGCGCTGCAGAACGCCCTGCGCGCGCAGGGCCGCCGGCGCGGCAACCGGCAGTTGTGGGTCCACCTCCGTGACTCGCGCGACGAGCCGTGGTCCCCCGCCGAGCGCGCCGCCCACCGCGGCCTGCGTGCCGAGGGAGTGCCGGGCTGGAAGGCCAACTGGGCGGTCCAGCGTTCGAGCGGGGTCAAGGCGTTCCTCGACATCGCTCTGCCGGAGCTCCTGCTGGCGTTCGAGATCGACGGCTACACCCACCATCGCTCCGCCGCCGCGTTCGCCGCGGACAAGCGCCGCGACCTCGACCTCGCCCTGCAAGGGTGGTACGTGGTGCGGATCGACGCACAGTGGGTGCTGGAGGACCCGGCGCGGTTCGCCCGTGTCGTCTCCGAGCTGGCCGCCCAGCGCGCGATCGCCCTGGGCCGGTGAGCGCCGCAGCCCACGCAGAGGGGGGCACCTGGGGGCTCCCCCTCCGGCCCGCGCTGCAGTAGCGTGCCGTCGGTGAGAGAACCCTCAGCCATCGACCGCCTCGCGGACGCACACACCCAAGCCCTCGTCGACCAGAGCCCCATGCTGGCCACGTATCTCGGCGTCCCGGGCAGCGATCACCTCCTGGATGACGCCTCCCCCGCGGGCCACGCCGCCCTCGCTCAGCTCAACCGCGAGACCCTCGCCCAGCTTGACGTCCTCACCCCGGCCGACGACACCGATGAGGTGACCGCCGCCGCCCTCCGCGACCGCCTCGGCCTGGAGATTGAGGCCTTCGAGGCCGGCGACCACGAGTGCGACCTGAACAACATCGCCTCCCCGCTGCAGGGGTTCCGCGACGTCTTCGACCTCATGGGAACCGACACGTCCGACCAGTGGGCCAACATCGCGGCCCGCCTGGCCGCCGTGCCCGCCGCCGTAGACGGCTACATCGCCTGCCTCGCCGACGGTCTGCGCAGCGGACGCCTCCCCGCCCGCCGCCAGGTCGACCTGGCCGTCGCCGAGGCGTCCGGACTGGCCGACCGGGAGGCGTCCTTCTTCAGCACCTTCGCCGCCGGCGCCCGCCCGGACGGCGCCGAACCCGGGGGCGCGCTCGCGTCCGACCTGGACCGCGGCGCCGCCGCCGCCCGCGACGCCTACGGACGCCTCGCCGCGTACCTCCGCGACGAACTGGCCCCACACGCACCCGAGTCGGACGCCGTCGGACGCGACCGCTACGGGCGTGCGTCGCGGCAGTTCGTCGGCGCGACGATCGACCTCGACGAGACCTACGAGTGGGGTGTCGGCGAGCTCGCGCGCATCGCCGCCGAGCAGGACGCCTTGGCCGAGATCATCGCCGGCCCCGGCGCCACCAGCAAGGACGCCGTCGCCGCCCTGGACGCCGACCCTTCCCGCAAGCTGATCGGCACCGACGCCCTCAAGGCCTGGATGCAAACCACCGCCGACGAGGCCATCGCCGCGCTCGACGGGGTGCACTTCGACATTCCGGACCGCATCAAGACCATCGAGTGCATGATCGCGCCGACACAGTCCGGGGGCATCTACTACACGGGCCCTACCGACGACTGGAGCCGTCCGGGGCGCATGTGGTGGAGCGTGCCGGAGGGGGTCACCAAGTTCGGCACGTGGCGGGAGAAGACGACCGTCTACCACGAGGGTGTCCCGGGGCATCATCTGCAGATCGGCCAGGCGGTGTACAACGCCGCCGAACTCAACTGGTGGCGTCGCCAGATCTGCTGGATGTCGGGCCACGGCGAGGGCTGGGCCCTCTACGCGGAGCGGCTGATGGAGGAGTTCGGGTTCCTCGAGGACGCCGGCGACCGCTTCGGCATGCTGGATGCCCAGCGGATGCGGGCCACGCGCGTCGTCCTCGACCTGGGCGTGCACCTGGGCAAGCCCGCGTTCGCCGAGTTCGGCGGCGGCACCTGGGACTACGACAAGGCCTGGGCCCTGATGAAGGCCAACGTGAACATGGACGACGGGTTCCTGCGGTTCGAGCTGAATAGGTACATGGGCTGGCCGGGCCAGGCGCCGAGCTACAAGGTCGGCCAGCGCCTCTGGGAGCAGATCCGCGCCGAGGCTCAGGCCGCCGCCACCGCGCGCGGCGAGCGGTTCTCGCTCAAGGACTTCCACACTCGCGCGCTGAATCTCGGTTCACTGCCACTCGACGTCCTGCGGGCGCAACTCACGCGCTAACGACCTGGGGACGCCGGCGTCGCCCGGCGCGCGTGGCCCGAGCCGGGTGCTTGAGGTAACGCCGTGCGTGTTATGTGCCGGCGGGGTCGTGCGGGACGCGGAGGGTGAAGGACAACGCGATCGGCTGGCGCTGCCCGCCGACGTGGACGACCTCGTCGCCTTCGACGACCACCTGGCTGGCGTGGTGGCGCAGGGCTTCGGCGACAACACCCAGCAGGTCGGGCGTGGCGATGGTCAGCCCGCGCCCGCCGGGGGTGGAGGCAACCTCCAGGAACGGCACACCGAGGGTGGCCGCCGCGGCGCGGGAGGGGGCGTGCAGGAACACGTGATCCGGGTGCCCGTAGCCGCCGTGGGCGTCGTAGGACACGATCAGGTCGGCCGCTACCGAGCGCGCGTAGGCGGCGATGTCGTCGGCGACCTCGCCTGCGTCGGCGCTGGTCAGCGCGTTGGGGCCGGCCTCGCCACTGGGGCCGGCCACCGTCTCGGTGGCGTCGAGCCAGCGCATGCCCGAGTCTGCGTAGGTGCGCGGCGGTCGTCCCGCGACACGCGCCGGCGGGTCGCCGAGGAACGCCCCGGCGCCCACACCGAGCGTTCGGCACGCACGCTCCACCTCGCCCTCGCGGTGGCGCGTCAGCGCCGTGCCGTCGCCGGCTCCCTCATGCTCGCCCCCGCCCTCGCCCTGGCCCGCGCCGTCGCCCGCTCCGTCGAGCGCGCCGGATGGAAGCACCCCGGGCACGACCTCGCCCTGCTCGCCCCGGGTCGCGGTCAGCACGGCCACCCAGGTGCCGCCGGCCGTCAGCCTGGCGATCAGGCCGCCGGTGGCGAGGGTCTCGTCGTCGGGGTGCGCGTGCACGAAGAGCACCCGCCTGGCGGCGGCGAGGATGTCGGCTTCGCGCATCGGACCTCCCGGGTCGGGCCGGCGGTCCCGGCGCGGGACCTCGTGGATCGAAGGGTAGCCAACCACACACGAATCCAGCGCTCGACGAAGCACCGATCGAGTCTCACCGCTCAGCCCGGACCGGCGCTGCGCGACGAGCGCTGGATTCCGGGGTCCGGGGGCCCACCAGGTGGGGGTGATCGCGGAACCGTGCGTTCTGGGGGCGGTCGGGGTGGGGTTGGCTGCGGAGCAGCGTTGGATTCGTGCGTGCCCGCCGCACCCAAGCATCGAGGGTCGCCGCTCAGCTGACGCCCAGGGCCTCCCGGACGATGGCCAGGGCTGCGCCGGGGTCAAGCCCCAACTCCCGGATGGTGGCGGCGTACTCCGCCGCCGCCGCCCGGGCGGCCTTGCCGACCGACCCGGCCGTGCCGGTCACGAACGACCCGTGCCGCCCTCGGGTCTCGATGACCCCGGCCGATTCCAGCTCCCGATATGCCCGCGCTACGGTGTTCGGCGCCAGCCCCAACTCCGCGGCCAGCTGGCGCACTGTCGGCAGCCGGTGGTTGGCCGGCAGCGCCGCCGAGCCGCGCAACGCCTTCACCTGGGCTACGAGTTGCTCGTAGACCGGCGTCGGCAGAGACGGGTCGACGGCGATCACGAGCCGCCCGGGCCCCGCGGATCCCGCCGCCCCGGGTCCCGCGAGACCCGCCTCCCCGACCCGAGCGAGGCCTCTCCGAGCGCCGGACCCGACCCCCGACTCAGCCCCGGACGCCATACTCGTCGATCGCCGCCACGATCGCCGGACGCAACTCGTGCGCCGCGATCACGCGATCCACCGACCCGACGCGCACGGCCCGGTGGATGTCGTGCACACCGTCGAACTCGGCCGCCACTTCGCTGATCTTCTCCGCCCGCACCACGGCGCGCGCGTCGGCCAGCGAGAGCTGCAGCTCAGCCCGGTCCTCGGGCGCCGCAGACCGCAGCTGCGCCTCCAAGCCGGCCACCCGCGGATCGGACGCCGTGCGCTTGCCCACGTCGCCCGCGAACACCACGGCCGCCGCGGGTGCCCCGCCGATGACCGACGCGTACGACCCCTCGATGGCCATCACGGTCATGTTCTCGTTCAACTGCTTGCTGAACACCACGAACGCCCCGCCGTGGTACCTCGAGATCACCACGAACACGATCGGCCCGACGAAGTTGACGATCGCCCGCCCGATCTCGGCGCCGTACTCCAGCTGCAGGTTGCGCATCGACTCCGGCGACCCGTCGAACCCCGACAGGTTCGCCAGCACCACCAACGGCCGGTTGCCGGACGCAGCGTTGATCGCCCGCGCGGTCTTCTTGCTCGACTTCGGAAACAGGGTCCCCGACGTGTACGTATCCGGGCCATCCGTGGGCGGGAACCCCGCCCGCGGCACGGGCTTCGACTCCACGCCCAGCACGCACACCGAGTGCCCGCCGAGGCGCGCGTCGACGACGACCGACGTGTCCGCGTCGGCCATCCCGGCCCAGCGCTCGGTGCGCGGGTGGTCGACGTCGCAGACCGACGCGATCACCGTGCGGATATCGAACGGCTTCTTCCGGTCCGGGTTGTGCGCCGGCGAGAAGATCTGGCCCACCGTGCGGAACTCGGTGCCATAGTCGTGCGGGAAGTCCGACACGTCGCGGTCCACCGGGTCTGACGTCGCCGCCCGCCGCGGCCCGCCCTCACCGGGCGCCACGTACGTGTTCTCGTAGTGCCCCATCAGGACGCCGAACGCGCTGCCCAGGTCGGGGGCCCAGTACTGCGCCTGCCCGTTCGGACCCATGACCCGGTCGTACCCGCCGATGCCGAAGTTGTCCTCGGCCGACACCCCGCCTGAGAAGTCCAGCGACTGCTTGCCGGTCAGCACCATCGCCGAGTCCGGCGTCATCACCAGGATTCCCTTGGTGTGCATCAGCATCGTGGCCTCGGCGTTCCAGTACGGCTGCGCGCCCACGTTGATGCCCGCCACCACGACGTTGATCTCGCCGCCGGCTTGGGTGTACTCAACGATGCGCCGCAGCGCCGCGCCGACCCAGTCCATGTTCTCGGTGCCCGAGTCCATCGAGATGCGCGCCCCCGAGCTGAGCGCGTACCACTCCAAAGGAACGCCCAGCTCCTCGGCCAGGTCGAGCGCCGCGATCACGCGCCGGCACTCCGGCTCGGCCACCGCACCCAGCCCCTTGGTCGGATCGCCGGACAGGATCACCCGCGTGATCCCCTCCGGATACAACGGCGTCGGCGTCGACACCCGCGCGCAGATGATCCCGGCCCGGTTGCGGCCGTACGGCCGATCCACCTCGACCAGCCGGTCCGGCGCCCCGGGCTCGACGTCCGGGTCGAGGTCCAACTCGACCATCGAACCGCCCGGCCCCGCCAGCGTCTCGGACAGCTCGTAGGGGTACACCAGCCCCCGCCGTCGGGCGCGCAACACCTTGGCCGCGTAGTCGTCCAGCGGACGCAACGCCTCGCTCGGCGGCGGCTCCACCGACGCCGTCACCCCCGACCCCGGCAGCGCGTGGAACCGGATCGCCATCGGCACGACACCCGCCGCGTCCGTCCGGACGAACGACCCGTGCGCCACGACCTCCTCAATGCCGGCGTCGTCGCTGAGCGGCGTGATCTTGTGCCGCAAGGCCATGACGTCGCGCAGGTCGAGGTCGATCTCGGGCCACACGTGCACCCAGACGTGGTTCATGTCGAGCCGGCTGCCGGCCGCGCCGCGCGCCGCCCGCGTGCGCCGGATCGCCTCCAGGCAGTTCTCCACCGCACGCTCGGCGTGGGGCAGCCCGACGAGGCGCCCGTTGTCGTCCCGGACGGCCGCCAGTTGCCGCACCTGCGCCATGGCCACCAGCCGCCGGTCGTCGGGGTTCGAGCGCGCCACGCAGTCGAACAGCAGCACCTCCTCGGGCGCCGGCAGCCGCGTGATGTCGAACTCCCGCAGCCGCCACAGGTTCAACCGCCGGAACACCATGGGGTGGACGCCGCGGATCCGCTGGTCCTCCACCATGCCGCCCGCCTCGTCGGGCCGGAACGTCAGGTAGTCGACCGTGCCGCTCGCAGTGCCGACGCCGACGACCACGCGCCGGACGCCGCCCGGGAACTCCCAGCCGGACAACGCCGGCGCCAACGCCGCGCTGGCCTCCGACGCCTCGACCGCCCCGGACCCCGGCCACAGCACGTAGAGCTCCACCGCCGCGTCCTCGCCGGGGCGGCGTCCGGACAGCTGCCCGGCCACGATCCGGGCCAGCGGACCGTCGGCCCCCAGCTCGTCGGCGCGGCCCAGCGTCGTGACCAGGCGGGTGGGGGTGCCCTCAAGGCGGTACTCGGCGGTGAGCAGCGCCCGGCCGTCGACCGTCGTGGGACGCACCTCGGTGAGCGCGTAGTCGGCGTAGTGCTTGCGGGTGGCGACCTCGAGCATGGGCTCGCGCGCGGGCACCCCGGACGCCAGCCGCTCGGTCAGGAACGGCGCCGTGTGCTCCGGGATCGCCGCGAGCGCCGCGACGCGTTCGGAGTAGCCGGGGGCGTCCGGGTCGGCGGCCAGCGCCTCGACCTCGGAGCGCGCCCGGGCCAGGACGGCGCCGCGCTCGGCGTCCACCTGCGGCTGATCGAACCAGCGGAACCGCACCGAACGGGCCAGGTCGCCGACGGCCGGGAACCGCCGCTGCGTGGCCCGGACGAGCCGCTCCAACTGGGCCCGCGCCGTGGCCGCCAGGCCGTCCTCGGGGGCGGCCTCGCCGATCCAGCGGTCGAGGATCGCGAGCACCACCTGGACGTCCTTGGCGACCCGCTGTTGGGCCAAGAAGATGCGGAAGAGGGCCTCTTCGAGCTCCGGCGTCCGGTCGAGAGAGTCGACGCCGTAGTGGGACAAGGCCCGCGTCAGCCGGTCGGTGAAGGAGGCCGGCACCCCGGCCCGCTCGGGGTCGAGGCTTTGGAGGTAGGCGTGGAAGTGCTCGCGGTCGGAGTGGATGCGCAGCTCGGTGTTCGCGTGCTCGGACGCCGGCCGGTTGCGGCTGAGCTCGGCCACGTCGGCGAACAGGGTCAGAAGGGCCACCTCGCCGGCGACGACGTCCGCGCCGGCGGCCCGGGCCTCGTCGCGCGCCTGCAGGTACCGCGCGAGCGTGCCGGCGCGCGGGTCGACGTCGAAGCCGAGCAGCAGCGCGCTGAGGTCGGCCAGGAGGGCCGGGACCCGCTGGAGGGAATCGTGCTCCGACGGCTCGTCGGGCAAGTCGATGGTGGACGCCGCGTCGGGGGCCTGGACGTCCTCACTGCCCTCCACCAGGGGTTCGAGGCGTACCAGCGGCGCCATCGTCTCAACCTGGCTGCCGGTCATGACGTGCAGTTCCTTGACGCGGGCCGCGAAGGGGGCGGCGATGACCGTCTCCATCTTCATCGACTCCAGGACCACGACCGGCGCCCCGGCCTCGACCGTGTCGCCGACGGCGACCGGGGTGGCGACCACGAGCGCGGGGGCGGGCGAGCGCACCACGCCGCCAGAGTCGCGGCTGACCCGGTGGGCGATGCCGTCCACCTCGACCAGGTGGATCGGGCCGTGCGTCGCGGTGACCAGCCGGTGCCGCTGTCCGTTCACCACCAGGCGGCCGTGCACGTCGTCGATGCGCTCGATGGTGGCGTCGACGGTGCGCCCGCCCAGCACCACGCGGAACCGGTCGGGGCCGGTCGCGAAGCAAGTCAGCGCGTGGGCGGTCCCGCGCAGTTTGAGCTCGACCGAGAGGCCCTGCTTGTGCTGCACCTGCGGACGCCCGCCGTGCGCGGTCTCCAGCAGCCGGTCGACGGCGAGCTGCTCGGTCTCCTCATAGGCCGCGATGGCTGCGGCGACGAGCGCGACGCCGGAGTGCCGGTCGATGACCAGGTCGCCGGCGGCGCGGGCCCGGTCGATCCAGCCGGTGTCGGCCCAGCCGACGGTGGCGGGCTGGGCGTGGTCGTGGGCGGTCGGGTGGTGCGACCAGCGGTCCTCTTCGGCGCCGGCGTCAGGGCCGACGACCTCTTCGCGGTCGAGCAATTCGAGCAGGAAGCTCTTGTTGGTGGCTCCGCCGTCGATCACGACGGTGGTTTCGGCCAGCGCCCGGCGCAGGCGGGCCAGCGCGACGCTGCGGCGGCGTCCGTAAGCGATGATCTTGGCGATCATCGAGTCGAAGTCGGCGCCGATCGTGTCGCCCTCGGCGAAGCCTGTGTCGACCCGGATGCCCGGACCGGTCGGCAGGTCGAGCCGGGCCAGGCGTCCGGGGGCAGGGGCGAAGTCGCGGTCGGGGTCCTCGGCGTTGAGACGGGCCTCGATGGCGTAACCGTCCTCGGTCGGCCGCTGTGGGGGCAGCGCCTCGCCGGCCGCGATGCGCAATTGGGCCTTGACGAGGTCGAAACCCGTAGCCAGCTCAGTAACCGGGTGTTCGACCTGCAGGCGAGTGTTGACCTCCAGGAACGCGAACTCGTGCCGGGTGGGCTGGTAGAGGAACTCCACGGTGGCCGCGCCCGCGTACCCGACCTTGAGCGCGAGCCGCTCGGCCGACCGGCAGACCAGCGCGACCTGTCCGGGCGTGAGCAGAGGCGAGCGCGACTCCTCGATGATCTTCTGGTTGCGGCGCTGCACCGTGCAGTCGCGGACGCCGAGCGCCCAGGCGGCGCCCTGGCCGTCCGCGATCAGCTGGACCTCCACGTGCCGGGCCCCGGTCACCAGCTTCTCGAGGAACACCACGCCCGACCCGAAGGCCCGCTCGGCCTCGTCGCGGGTGCGCTGGTAGGCGTCGGCGAGGTCGTCGGCCGAGTCGACGCGGCGGATGCCGCGCCCGCCGCCGCCGGCCGTCGCCTTGAGCATGAGGGGGTACCCGATGGACTCGGCCGCGGCCAGGGCCGCCTCCAGGGTGTCGACGCCGCCGCGGCTCCACGGCGCCACCGGGACGCCGGCCTCCTCGGCCAACAGCTTCGAGCCGATCTTGTCGCCGAGTTGGCGCATGGCGTCGCCGGAGGGTCCGATGAAGGCCATCCCCAGCGACGTGACCAGGTCGGAGAACGCGGCGTCCTCGGCCACGAAGCCCCAGCCGACCCAGACGGCCTCGACGCGGGCCTCGGTCAGCACCCGGGCCAGCAGCGCGTGGTCGAGGTACGGGCGCGCGGACGCAGGCCCGATCGGGTAGGCCTCGTCGGCCTCGCGCGCGAACTTCGCCGTGCGCTCGCCGTCGGTGTACAGCGCGATCGTCACCAAGGGATCGCCGTCACGGCGCTCCGCATTCAGTTCGCGGACGGCGTGGATGAGCCGCATGGCGGCCTCGCCGCGGTTGACGATCGCGATGCGTCGAAACACTAGGCCTCCTCGGGCGTGACGGATACGAGCCCCGCGCGGGGTCTTGGATCAATCTCCCACCTCGCGCGCGGCTCCGCGACCCCAACATGGCGCAGTTGGCGTCACTTGCCAATTCAAAGGGCTCAGACGCCAAGATTGGTCGGCGTGTCGTTGTAGGAACTCTACAATTCACCCTCCGCGGCTGGGTTCGGAGCGGCGTCGGCGATCGGGGCCGGGTCAAGCTCAGGGGTCGCGCCCGAAGCCGGCCCGGGCGGGGCGGGCGGCGTCCGTTCGTGCAGTTCGATCCACTCCGAGTCGCACCCGGGGCAGCGATACACCGGGGCGCCCTCGACGCGGCGCGACGTCTCGATCGTGGCGCAGGCGTCCTCGCAGGGGTTCGAGACGAGGTACCGGGCCATGCGTCCCATCATGCCCGCGGCGGCGGGGCGGGCGAAGTGGTCAGGCGGCGCCGGCCTCGCTCGCCCTGGGCAGGATGACAGGGTCTGCCTCGCGCAGCCGCGCGGGGAACGACTCGAGCGCCGCGTTCAGGTTGACCAGGAAGCGCAGGGCGACGTCGAGCTCGTCGTCGGTGTACCCGGCGAGCGCCTCGGCGTGCGCCTCGGCCAGGGGCTGGAAGAAGGCGCCCGCGACCTCGAGCCCATGCGGGGCGTGCCGCAGCACGACGATGCGGCGGTCGTTCGGGTCGGAGTCACGCACCACGTGCCCGGAGGCCACCAGCTTGTCGATCGCATGCGTGAGCGCCCCGGGGCTCAGGTTCAGCGCGCGCGCCAGCGCTCGGGCCGTGAGCGGGTGGCCATGCGACTCGGCGCGGTTGATCAGGGTGAGCGCGCGCAGGTCGGTGGGGTGCAGCCCGTTCTGGGCGGCGAACGCGTGGCCGACACGCTCGGACGCCATGCCGAGCGCGCGCACCTGGTCGACGAGCTCCCGGATCGCCTCGTCCCGCATCGGTTGGCCTTCGCGCATGCCTGATCGTACCCGGTGGAGGCTCCCCGGGGGGATGGTTCCCCCCTGGTTGGCTCGCGCAAGGGACGCCGGCCCGCCGCCGCCCGGCGCACTCCGGTCAGCCGGTCCCGGTTCGCCGGGCGCGCCACTCCGCCGCTGTGGCCCCCAGCACCGCGACGGCCCCGACGGCCGCGGCTCCGGCCACGACCAGCGAACGCGGCTCGCCGGCGAGGCGTCCCCACGCGATCCACCCGAGCCCCCAGGCGAACCCCAGCCCGGACGCCCAGCGTCCGCCCGTGCGCGTGGCCACGTACACCCCCAACAGCGAGGCCGCCGCGAGCACGGCCGCCGCGACCGCCCGATCTCCCGGTTCGCCGAAGGTGATGTGCGCGCTTTGTAGCGCGACCGCCACGTTCGCGCAGGTCGCGACGCAGGCCCACCCGAGGTACACCCCGAAGGTGCCGTCGAACACGAGCGACTCCCATGCGGCGCCGCGCTCGGCCGGCCCCCGGCCCAGCCGCTTCAGCAGCACCCCCAGCACGACGGCGATGCCGATGAGGAACAACGCGCTCAACCACAGCCAGCCCCGCTGCGTCACCAGCAGCCATGCCCCCGCCAGGATCATCGACCAGCCCGCCAGCCAGCCGCCGATTCGCTGCCGCTCGGACGCCGCCTGCCCCGGCCACCACTGCCACACCGTGTAGGCGCCCAGGCCCAGCCAGATGACCCTCCAGATCACGAACGCGGGCGGGGCGGGGGCGATGAAGGTGGCGTCGGCGGCGAAGACCCCGCCCGCACTGTCGCGGACCGGCGTGCCCACCAGACCGAACCCGACCGACGCGCCGAGCAGCGAGAACACGAGCGACAGCGTGACGAAGACCTGCCGCTCGCGGTCGGCCGACGCCAGCACGGCTTGCTGCCCGAGGCTCATCACCCCTCCTCGGCGAGAGCTTAGCGACAAGCACCGACGCTTGGTCAGGGGGTCAGCCGCGGCCCAGTTCGTCGTCCACTGCCCCCGGCGCGACGGCGACGAACCCGGCCCACACGAGCACGGCCGACGACCCGATGAGCAGCCACAGCGGGACGTCCCAGCCGCCGGTGGCCGCGAACAACGCCCCCACCACGAACGGGCCCAGGGCCGCGAGGGTGTAGCCGATGGTCTGCGCGAACGCGGACAACCGCGCGGTGACGTGGTGGTCGCGCGTCCGGGCGGTGACGAGCGCGAGGGCCATGGGGAACGCGCCGCCGGAGAGCCCGAGCGCGATCGCCCACAGCCAGGGCACGGTGGTGGGCGCCAGCCACACCCCGAGGTAGCCGGCCACCAGCAGGACACCGAACGCCGCCACCACCGGACGCAGGTCCGCCAGCCGCGCGACCAGCGTCGGCACGACCAGCCCCGTCGGGATGCCGAACGCCGCGATCAGCGACGCCAGCTGGCCGGCCGCGGCGGCGTCCAGGCCCCCGTCGCGGTAGATCTGCGCGATCCAGCCGAATTGCACGTACGCCTGCATCGACTGGACGCCGAAGAAGACGCCCAGCGCGATCGCCTTGCGCGAGCCGAGCAGGCTGCCCAGCCCGGCGGTGTCGTGGCCGGACGCCGGACGGTCGCCGCGCGCCCGCACGGCCAGGACCAGCATCGGCAGCGCGGCCAGCCCCGCCGCGACGCCCCACGCGCCCAGACTGGCCCGCCAGCCGCCCGGCAGCGTGGCCAGCGGTACCGCCAGCAGCGACCCCAGGGTCGCCCCGACCGACAGCATGACGGCGTAGACGGTCATCATCGACGCGGTCGACTCACCGAACGTGCGCTTCACGAACGGCGGCGCCAGCACGTTGCCGACGGCCATGCCTGCGAACGCGACCACGGTGCCGGCCGCGAACAGCCAGCGGTCGGCCACCACCGATCGGGCCAAGAGCCCGGCCGCCGCCGCGGCCAGCCCCAGCCACAGCGCGTGGCGCAGCCCCACGCGCGCCGCGAAGGCCACCGCCAACGACCCGAACACCGCGAAGCACACCCCCGGCAGGGCGGTGAGCAGGCCGCCGAAGGCGGCGTCGGCGCCGAGGGCGTCCAACGCCTCAGCCAGCACCGGACCCAACGACGTCGCCCCGGGCCGAAGGTTCACCGACAGGGCGACAAGGGCAATCACGGCCAGCCACCAGCGGCGCTTCGTCACCGGATCGTGATATCACGGATCCCCCGGGCCCGCCCAACTGCGCCCCCGCGCCGGGGCTTGTGCCTAGACTCCATCTCGGAGAAGGAGTCGCCCCGTGAGCCGAGCCGCAGAGGGAGTCGAGCCGCGGTTTCCCGCGGTCGGAGGCCCCGCGCGTCGACGGCCGGACGCCGAGGCGTCCATGCGCCGCCTCCGGCTGGTCGGCCTCCTGGCACCGGTGTTGTTCGTGGGCGCGATGGTGCTGGCGCGTCCGTTGGTGCTGCAGGTGCTGGGGCACGAGGTGGGCTTCGTCGTCCTCGGCGCGGGCCTCGTGACGTCGGCGCTGGTGTTCGGCGTGGCGATGTACTGGCTGCTGGACCGCGCGCACCGGATGGTGCTCGACTCCGGACGCCGCGAGGCCGCCCTCGTCGAGCGCGAGCGCATCGCCCGGGAGTTGCACGACAGCCTGGCCCAGGTGCTCGGCGTGACGCACCTGCGGCTGCACGCCCTGGCCGGACGCCCCGAGGTCGCCGCCAGCGAGCGCGCCCGCCGCGAGACCCTGGAGCTGGCCACGTTGTGCCATGAGTCGTACCGCGACGTCCGGGAGGCCATCCTCGGGCTGCGCGACGCCACCCGCGCCGACCGCACACTGCTGCAGCACCTGGACACCTACGTGGCCAAGTTCGCGGCGTCCAGCTCGATCCCGACGACCCTGGACGCCGAGGGGTCCGACGAATTGCGGCTGACGCCGGCGGCGGAGATCCAGGTGATTCGGGTGATCCAGGAGGCGCTGACCAACGTCCGCAAGCACTCGGGCGCGCGGCAGGCGTCCGTGAGCGTGCGGGCCGCCGACGACCAAACCGTGTTCGTGGTCGAGGACAACGGCTCGGGCTTCGACCCGGACGCCATGGCCGAGCGCGACGGCTTCGGCTTGTCGTCCATGCGCGAGCGCACCGAGTCGGTCGACGGGCGGCTGACCATCGACTCCACGCCGGGGCGGGGCACGCGCGTCGTCGTCCGGCTGCCCGGACGTGGCCGCGCCGGCGCACCGACGGCGTCCGCCGCATCGGCCGCAGAGGAGCTGAGCGCATGACCGCCACCCCGCACAGTGAGGAGCCGAGGGAATGACCGCCACCACCTTGACCAAACCGGCGCGCATCCTGCTGGCCGACGATCTGCCGCTGTTCCGGCGGGCGATCGCGACCTTGATCGACGAGCAGTCCGACCTGGAGGTTGTCGGGGAGGCCGACAACGGCGTCGAGGCGGTGGAGTTGGCGCAGGCGTTGCGTCCGGACATCGTGGTGCTGGACGTCGAGATGCCCGTCATGGACGGCATCGCCGCCGCGCGCCGGCTACGCGAGGCGCTGCCCGAGACGCGCATCGTGATGCTGACCGTGTGGGAGGACGACGACCACCTGCTCGAGGCAGTGCGGCTGGGGGTGCACGGGTACCTGCTCAAGGACCTGCGTCCCGAAGAGCTGTACGACATGCTCCGGTGCGTGATGCGCGACGAGACCCCCGTCTCTCCCGCCCTGGTCAGTCGCCTGTTGAGCGCCCTGCGTGACAGCGGCCGCACCACGGCCGTCCCGCATTCGGGCACGCCGGAACTGTCAGCCCGCGAGCTGGAGGTGCTGCGGCTGGTCGCCGACGGGCTGTCCAACAAGGAGATCGGCGCCCGGCTGTCGATCACCGAGGGGACGGTCAAGAACCACGTCCACAACGCGCTTGCCAAGCTGGGGATGGACAACCGTATCCAGGCCGCGGCGTACATCGTGCGGCAGGGTCTGGGAACCCCGCGCGCCTGAGCGGGGCGCGATCGGGCCCGCTCGCATGAGGGTTGCCGGGGCTGCGTCACCGCGCTGCTCTCGGTGATTGGCGCTCGGTTCGGTGGGTAGATGGTGGATGCGCGGGCAGACCCGCGTCTTCCGGTCCGTCTGCGACCACAATCGAAGGGAGTTCCCATGCGTATGGGACTCGGCATCACCCTCCTCGTCGTCGGCGCGATCCTGGCGTTCGCCGTCCGCGACATGGTTCAGGGCGTCGACCTCAGCATGATCGGGTGGATCTGCATGGGCGCCGGCGTCCTCGCGCTGATCCTCGGCACGATCGCGAACACTCAGGCCACCCGCACCAAGCGCACCAACGTCGTCGAGCACCGCGACGCGGAGGCCTGAGCTGAGCGCCGGCCCGGGGCTGGAGGCGGTCGACACTCCATTAACGCGCTCGAATCGCGAAGAATCCGCGGAGTCTCGACGCATTGATGGAGTGTCGACGCCGTGGCGGCCCGGACGCGGTGGCAGGAATCAGCTGTCCCACTGACCCGCACGAGTCCAGCGCTCGATGAACCCGCAGTCCCGGCCCACCGCTCAGCCGAGGTCACCGCTCGTCGTCGAGCGCTGGAATCGTGTGCGCGCGCAGCCGACCACCCAGGACCGGCCGCCCGCCATCCCGCCCGCGAGACTCCCTGTGTTGCCGATGAATGGCGGGCACAGGCGGTTACGGCGGCGGGCGGCAACCTCCGGCAACGACCGAGCGTCCAAGCGCTGAGCTTCGAGGGGCTGAGCCTCAGTGCTGGTCGCAAACGACCATCCCCGGACGGCGCCGGGGGGGAGGTGCGTCCCCCTACTCACACCGATCCAGCGCTCGACGCACACGCGCGCGCGGCTCATCGCTCAACTGACGTCACCGCTCGTCGTCGAGCGCTGGAATCGTGTGCGCCGCGCATGCAGCCGATCACCCAGACACCACGCAGCGACCTCGCCCGCGGCGGCATGCCTGTGACGAACTGCCGGATCACGGCGGAGGCACCCACGGCCTGTATCGCCGGACCACAAGTTCTACCCAACTTCTACCGCCCGGCGGATGGGCACAGGTTCCCCACAGCGAAACGATGATTCATCGGGCGCTTCGCGCGCGGGAGGGGGTGCACGCCATGGCCGGGTCCTGGAACCCGCTCCGCGGCCTGGGCACGATCCGCACCGCGTTCCTGCTGACCGCGGCCGTGCTCGTGGGCATCCTGCTCGGGGTGGTGGTGTTCACCTTCGGCTACGGCGGGGGCGCCGGCTACCTCGGCAACGACCCGCAGACGTGCAACCAGTGCCACGCGATGAACGAGCAGTACAACGCGTGGAGCAAGGGCAGCCACCGGTACGTGGCCACGTGCAACGACTGCCACAGCCCGCACGACAACCTGTTCGCCAAGTACATCAACAAGGCAGACAACGGGTTCTGGCATTCGCTCAAGTTCACGACCGGCGACTACCCGGAGAACATCAAGATCCGCGGCCTGAACCGCGAGATCACCGAGCACGCCTGCCTGTACTGCCACGCGAACCTCGTCTCGGAGATCGAGGGCACGCGGTTGGGCGAGCACACCACCAAGATCTCCTGTCTCCAATGCCATAGCGACGTCGGGCACCTGAGGTGATGAGATGAACCAGACCAAGAAACCCAGTCGGCTCCTCTGGGCGGGGGTGTTCCTCATCGCGGGCGCCCTGGTCACGATCGGCATCGCGTCCCTACTCATCAGCATTTTCGAGCGCCGATCAGAAGCACAGAACCCCTACTTCCAGGTGGTGGCGATCGACGGCAATACCCAGGACCCGGCGGTGTGGGGCCGCAACTTCCCCCTGCAGTACGAGTCGTTCCGCCGGACGGCGATCATGCCCGTCGAAGACCAGCAGGTCCAGGTCCCAGTCGCCCCCGACACGCGCACCATCGTCGCCCACAGCAAGATCGAGCAGGACCCCCGCCTCGTCACCATGTGGCAGGGCTACGCGTTCGCCGTCGACTACCGCCACCCGCGCGGCCACGAGTACATGCTGCTCGACCAGCGCATGACCAAGCGCGTCACGAGCCCGCAGTTCAAGCAGCCCGGCGCTTGCCTCAACTGCCACGCCTCCACCGTCGTGCTCATGAACGAGCTCGGCAACGGCAACGCCAAGGCCGGTTTCGACGCCATGAACAAGATGACGTATCAGGACGCCACGGCGAAGGTTCAGCACCCGGTCAGCTGCCTGGACTGCCACGATCCCAAGACGATGGCGCTGCGCATCACGCGACCCGCCTTCATCGAGGGCATCGCCGAGTACAAGGCCGGCCAGGGCATCAAGGACTACGACGTCAACACGCAGGCCACCTCCCAGGAGATGCGCTCGTATGTGTGCGCCCAGTGCCACGTCGAGTACTACTTCGCCGGTGAGGGCAAGACGCTCACCTTCCCGTGGGACAAGGGCCTGACGGCCGACGATGCACTCGCCTACTACGACGAGATCGGCTGGAGCGACTTCACCCACAAGCTCACCGGCGCCAAGGTCGTCAAGGCGCAGCACCCCGACTGGGAGACGTTCTCCCAGGGCGTGCACGCCCGCTCGGGCGTCCAGTGCGCCGACTGCCACATGCCGTACAAGCGTGAGGGTGCCGCCAAGATCAGCGACCACCAGGTCGCCAGCCCGGTCCGCGACAAGGCCACGATCAACGCCACGTGCCTCACCTGTCACCACGCCACCGAGGAGGAGATGGCCGCGCGCGTCGAGACCATCCACGCCACCTACGAGCACACCAAGGACGTGGCGTTCGACGCCCTCACCCAGCTGATCCAGGACATGGAGCTGGCCCAGACCAACGGCACCCCCGCCGACCGCCTGGACGCCGCCCGCGCCTACCAGCGCAAGGCCCAGTTCTTCATGGACTACGTCGTCAGCGAGAACAGCCGCGGCTTCCACGCCCCGGCGTACACCAACCGCCTGCTCAACGACGTGACCGACTCCGCCCGCCGCGGCCAGATGGCGCTCCAGGGTGTGCGGTTCGTGCCGGTCAGCTCCCCGACCCCGGCCCCGGTCGGCCAGCCCACGCTGGCCCCCAACATGCGGATGCCGTGATCGGACGCCGCCGCGCCGGTCGCCACTGAAGCCGGCTCGGCGGGCCGCGAGCCCCGACGGTGACGGGCAGGAAGGGCCCATGCCCCTCCTGCCCGTTGCTGTACCGGTCGGCACATCCCCCGGTCTGTGCATCTACCCGAATCGTGCCCCCCGACGGATGGATCCCGCCCCCCACTACGGCGAGGGTTAGGGGGTGCGCGGACCGCCGCGCCGGGGAGCGAGGAGCACGCCCATGAGGGCCAAGCGGAAGCCGGACGCCGCCGGTGGGCCCGTCCCGGGTTCGGACGCCGCCGGTGGGCCCGTCCCCGGTCCGGACGCCGCCCGGCTTGCCGCGCTGGGGCTGCCGGCGGACGCCGGGGTGACGCAGATCCGCGCCGCGCGCGAGCGGCTGGCGACGTTCCTGGATTCCGCCCCCGACGACCTGTCCGAGTGGGCACAGGCCCAGCTGGCCGAGGCGGACGCCCTGCTGGGCGACATCGCCGACCCCCCCGCCCCCGGCGCTTCAAAGTCCGGCGACCCCGGCCCCCGACGCCCCCAGCGCGCCGACGACGACGGCACCTACGTCGACGTGGCCGCCCTGGACGCCGACACCCCCTCGGACCCACCCGCCATCCACGCCCCCATTGACGCGGGGCTGAGACCCGCGGCGTCCGCCCCCCAAACCCCGCGTCGCCCCCGGGCGCTGCTGCCCTTGCTGGCGGCCGCGGTCGTGCTCGGGGTGGTGTGGTCGGTGTACACGCTCAACGACACCTCGGCGGCGCTGCCGGCGAACCACCCGACGGCGACGGCGAACCCGACCGCGGTCGCCTCGGCCACCAGCGCGGCCCCGCTCGACGAGGCGAAGATCGCCGCCCTCAAGGCAAAGGTGGCCGCCGACCCGACCGACGTGGTCAGCCTGCGGGCGATCGCGGAGGAGTACTTCCGGGTCTCTCAGTTCGGGGACGCAGCCACCTGGCAGGCCAAGGTCGTCGAGCTCAAGCCGACCGATGTCGACAGCCGGCTGATCCTGGGGGTGGCGTACTTCGACGACAACCAGTTCGACAACGCCAAGGCCCAGTGGCTCAAGGCCGCCGAACTCGACCCCACCAGCCCCGACCCGCACTACAACCTCGGATTCCTCTACCTCAGCCTCGACCCCCCCGACCCCGCCGCCGCCGAGGCCGCCTGGCGCAAGGTCATCGCGCTGGCACCGGGCAGCGAGATCGCCGACACCGTGGAATCCCACATCCAGAGCCTGGACGCCTCGCCCAGCCCGACGCCGACCCCCTCGAAGTGAGCGCGCGATGAGCCTCGACACCCGTCCCGACCTCTCCGAGCCGGACCTCCCCGACGCGGAGGCCGATCCCGGGCGCGACGTGTCCGTGGGCGACCTGTTCGGACGCGTCTACGCGCTGTTCCACAACAAGCGGTTCGGTTTGGCGCTGATCCTGGCGCTGGGGTTCCTGACCCTGCTGGGCGTGCTGTTCGTCCAGGCCCCGGACGACGTGCTGGCCGACCCCGAGCTGATGGCGTCCTGGCTGGACGGCGTCCGGGCCAAGTATCGCGGCTGGACGGACATCCTCGCCGCCGTCGGCGTCTTCTCCGTGTTCAGCTCGGTGTGGTTCAAGGGGGTCACGGTCCTGCTGGCGCTGAGCATCCTGGCCTGCACCACGCACCGCCTGCCGCAGCTGCTGCGGCAGGCGAACCGCCCGCACGTCCGCGTCCGGGACACGTTCTTCGATCACGCCCGGTTCCGGGCCGCGACCACCCTGGACGCCGGGCTCGACGACGCCACCGCCCTGGTCAAGCAGCGCCTGCACGGCAAGCGATTCCGCACGATCACGGACGCCGACGGCCCCACCACGCTCGTCTACGCCGACCGGCACCGCTTCGCCCCGTTCGGCACGGTCGTGGCCCACCTCGCGTTCATCGTGATCCTCGCCGGGGTGTTCGTGACCAGCACGTTCGGACTGCGCATCCCCGAGTTCACCGTCGCGGTCGGCTCGGTCGCAGAGGTCGGGCACGGCACCGGGCTGTCGGTCGAGGCGCGGTCGTTCACCGACACATACAACGCCGACGGGTCCCCCGCCGACTACGCCAGCGACCTGGTCTTGTTCAGCGACGGAGTGCAGGTGGCGCAGCAGGTCGTGCGCGTGAACGCGCCGCTGCGGTGGGGCGGCTACTCGATCAACCAGAGTTACTTCGGCATCGCCGCCGACCTCGAGGTGAGGGACGCCGCGGGTGCCGTCGTCTTCTCGGGCGCCATTCCGCTGCAGTACCGCACCTCGGACGACAAGTACGCCTACGGGCGCGTCACCCTCGCCACGCAGAAGCTGCTGGTATACGTGATCACGCCGGCGTCCGGGCAGGTCGTGGACGACATCGGCGCCGGCCAGGCCCAGCTTGAGGTGTACGCCGAGGGCGCCGACAAGCCCACGTTCCAGCAGCTGTTGACCCCGGGCAAGCCGGTCACCCAGGCCGGGTTGACCTGGACGTTCGTCCGCGAGCGCCAGTTCACCGGCCTCATGGTGAGCCGCGATCCCGGCGCGTTCTGGGTGTGGCTGGGCTGCGCGCTGCTCGCGCTCGGCACTTGCTGGACCATGTTCTACCGCCACCACCGCGTCTGGGTGCAGCTCGTGCCGGACGGGCGCGTCACCCGCGTCACGCTCGCATCCCCCGACCGCCACGACTCGGCCTTCGAGGCCCGCTTCGAGCGGTTCGTCGCGGGCCTGTCCGATTCACCCGCCACTTCCGCTACTCCCGCTACTCCCGCGAAGAGGTAACCATGTTGGAGCTTTCGCGCTACCTGCTCGCCGCCGCCACGGCCCTGATCGCCGTGGCCCTGGTCGTCAACGTGATCGTGGTGGCGACGCGCCATCGGGCGACGGCGAAGGTGTCCGTGCGCGCCGGGTCGAAGGCGGCGGCGGTCGGCGGCAAGGGCGGGCATGCGGTGTCTCCGGTGAGTCCCACCGAGGCCGAGCCCTCGGCGTCCGGGCCCGTTCGGCAGCGAGGCGTGGGCTGGTGGAGCGACCGAGCGGTCGAGCTGGCGCTCGGGCTGATGACGGTCGCGCTCGTGGTCCGGACCGTCGTCACCGGGCACGCGCCGTTCGCGAACCAGTACGAGTTCGCGATCTCGTTCGCGTGGGGGCTGGTGTCCGCGCACGTGTGGTTCGCGTGGCGCTACAGGGTGCGGGTGCTGTCGCTGGTCGTGCTGCCCCTGGTGCTGGCGATGCTGCTGTACGCGAGCACCGTGAGCGCCGAGGCGTCCCCGCTGATGCCCGCGCTGCAGAACCGGCTGCTGCTCACGCTGCACGTGGTGACGGCGGTGCTGGCGTACGGGGCGGCCGGGGTGTCGTTCGGCGCGGCGGTGCTGTTCCTGCTGCGCCCCTACCTGACCAGGGTGCGCGGGCTACCCAGCGCCGACCTGCTCGACGAGATCGGCTACCGCGCCGTCGTGATCGCGTTCCCGCTGCTCACGATCATGATCATCCTCGGCGCCATCTGGGCCGACATCGCCTGGGGCCGCTATTGGAGCTGGGACCCCAAGGAGACCGCCGCGCTGGTCACCTGGCTGATCTACGGCGCCTACCTGCACGCGCGCGTGGTGCGCGACTGGCGGGGATCCAAGGCTGCGTGGCTGCTGATCCTGGGGTTCGCCGCGATCCTGTTCACCTACTTCGGCAACCTGTTCTTCGGCGGGCTGCACAGCTACGCATGAGCAGGTCACGCATCGTGGGGCAGGGAACCGGGACGCCCGTGGAGGGGCGCTCGTCGGCGTCCGGTCCGGTGGAGGAGCGACCGGCAGGGACGCGGAGGCGCACGCTGCTGGCCATCGCGGCGGTGTCGGCGCTGGTGCTCGGGGGCGGCTGGTGGATCACCCAGCCCGCGCCAGACGGCGGCGCGGCAACGGCGTCCGTCAAGGTCCCGGGGGCGGCGATCGCACCCAGGGTGGGCGACGTGGCGCCAGACTTCACCGCCACCACGACCGACGGGCGCACGCTCACGCTGTCTTCGCTGCGCGGGCGTCCGGTGTGGCTGACGTTCGGTGCGTCCTGGTGCGCTCCCTGCCGTGTGGAGGCCCCGGACATCCAGGCCGCGCATGCGGCGTCCGGTGAGCGCGGCGTCCAGGTGGTCGCGGTCTACCTCGGCGAGGACGCCGCCGCGGTGAAGTCATTCGCCTCAACACTAGGCCTGACGTACACGCACGTGCCGGATCCCGACCAGAAGCTGGCTGCGGCGTGGGGCGTCCGGGGCATCCCGGTGCACTGGTTCATCGGCGCGGACGGCACGGTGACGGCGACGCAGGCCGGCATCGTGGGGCCGGAACGCATCCGGGCGCTGACGGGCGGGCTCGGCTGATCAGTGGTCCCAGGCGCAGCGGCCCGAGACCGGTTCGAGCTGGAACGTGGCGTGCTCGACGCACACCGGGAAGTGGGTGGCGACGCACGCGCGCAGCCCCGCCAGGAGTTCGGCCGTGTGGCCGTCGTGGAAGCAGCCGTCGTCGACGACGACGTGCGCGGTGAGGATCGGCAGGCCGGTGTCGATGCGGGACGCGTGCAGATCGTGCACCTCGCGCACATGCGGCAGCTCGAGCATGTGGGAACGGACATCGGCGAGGTCGAGCCCGGCGGGGGTCTCCTCGAGCAGGACGCCGGCCGCCTCGCGCAGGATGGCCAGCGCCCGCGGGAGGATCAGCGCGGCCACCACGAGGCCCGCCACGGCGTCGGCCTGAACCCAACCGGTCGCGCTGATGACCAGCGCTCCGGCGATGACGGCCACCGATCCGAGGGCGTCGGCGAGCACCTCGGTGAACGCGGCACGCAGGTTGAGGTTCTCGCCGCGACCACCGGCCAGCACGGCCAGGGCGATGAGGTTGCCGGCCAGGCCGATGGCACCGAAGATCAGCAGGCCGTCGGCCTCGACCGCGGTGGGCTGGATCAGGCGGCGGATGCCCTCGACCACCGCGAACAGCCCCACCACGAGCAGGATCGCCGCCTGCGTGGCGGCCCCGAGCACCTCGGCGCGGCGGAAGCCCCACGTCCGGCGGTCGCTGGCCGGGCGGGTGGCGAGCGTGGCGGCGGCGAACGCCAGCGCGAGGCCGAGGGCGTCGGTGAGCACGTGCCCGGCGTCCGTGAGGAGCGCCAGCGAGCCGGTGAGGGCGGCGCCGAGGAGTCCGGCGGCGAGCATCGCGCTCGTCAGCGCCAGCGCGATGCCGATGCGCCAGCGCGCGGTGCCGGCGCGCGTGTGGTCGTGGGCGTGCTGGCGGTCGCGGCCCCGGTCGGGGCCGTGGGTGTCGCCTTGCTCGTGGTCGTGGTCAGTCATCTGGGCCTTCTGGGTGGGCGTGTGCGCCAGCTGAGCCTGCCGCCCGGACCGCCGCGCGCACGCCGGAGGGGTCGCCGTCGCGGGTGGGGTCGGGTGGGTTCCCGGCCAGGGCGGCGGCCGCGCGGGCGGCGTCCACCCTGGCCAACAGCGAGACGATCGCGACCCGGACCTCTCCCCCGGCGGCGTGGAGGGCGGCCGCGGCGGCGTCCGGGGCACAGCCGGTGGCCTGCTCGACCATGTGCGCGCTGCGGGCGTGCAACTTCTCGTTGGTGGCCACCATGTCGACCATCAGGTTGCCGAAGGTCTTGCCGAGCCGCACCATCGTGGCGGTCGACAGCGTGTTGAGCACCAGCTTCTGCGCGGTGCCGGCCTTCATGCGGGTCGAGCCGGTCAGCACCTCGGGCCCGGTGTCGGGGAGGATCGCGACGTCGGCCAGCGCCGCCAGCGGGGCGCGGGGGTTGATGGAGACGAGCACCGTGGGCAGGCCGCGTTCGCGGGCGGCGGCGAGGGCGCCCCGCACGTAGGGGGTGCGCCCGCTCGCGGCGATTCCGACGATGACGTCACGCGGGCCGGCGTCGGCGATGGCCGCGGCGCCGGCGTCCGAGTCGTCCTCGGCGCCCTCGACGGCGCCGGTCATCGCGTCGGGCCCGCCGGCGAGGTGCGCCCGCACCTGCTCGGGCGTGACCCGGAACGTGGGCCAGAGCTCGACGGCGTCGAGGACGCCGAGCCGTCCGGAGGTGCCGGCCCCGAGGTAGTGCACGCAGCCGCCCGCGGCCAGCGCCGTCACCATGAGGTCTGCGGCGGCGGCGATCCGGTCGGCGACCGCTGCGACCGCGAGGGGCACGGCGGCGTCCGCGGCGACGATCGTGGCGACAATGTCGGCCGTGCCGAGCATGTCGAGGTCGAGCGAGGCGGGGTGGCGCTGCTCGGTGCTCCAGTCGAGCGAGGCGGGCGGCTCGGACGTCATGGCTCCTCCTGCGGTGTCGTGCGTGCAAGGTAGCACCGGCCCCACACCGGGGCGGGTGCGCTGCGGTGCGGCAGCACACACGAATCCAGCACTCGACGCGATGCGGGGTGCGTTCCAGCGCTCAATTGGGGGCGGGCGCGCGCGTCGAGCGCTGGATTCGTGTGTGGTGCGCCGGTCTCCGCGGCGGGGCGGCTCGCGTCGTGGGCGGGCGTGAGGTACACACGGCGTGTGCGGACGTTGAGCGAGCGCGAGATCCGCGGGTGCTTCGTCAACGCCACGGACGCCGAGCTGCAACGCCTGGAGCTGCCGTGGTGGTTCGGCGCGACCCTTTGGGATTCGCTCGACTACCTCGGCTGGACCGACCCGTCGGCGCCGCAGCGTGGCTACTTGGTCGCCGACACCTCGTTCGGGCTCACCGGGGTGGTGCTGCGCCTGCCAGGGGCTCGCCCGTCCGGACGCCGCGCGCTCTGCAGCCTGTGCTGGACCCAGCACCCCGGGCAGGGCGCGCTGCTGATGGTCGCCCGCCGCGCCGGCCACGCGGGCCGCAACCACAACGCCGTCGGCACGTCGATCTGCGCCGACCTCGCCTGCTCCCTCTACGTGCGCGGGCTGCGCCGCTCGATCGGCGGCGGCGCGCTGCCCGAGACGCTCGACCCGCAGGCCCGCATCCGGCGGCTCGGCGAGAACGTCGAGGACTTCCTCGGCCGCGTCCTCGTCGACTGACCCCGCCTGCGGCAAGCGATCAGGGCTGCCACCCGGGTGGCGGATCCTCCCCGACCAGCCCGTCGACGGATTCGCGCAGCAGGTCCGCATGCCCGGTGTGGCGTCCGTACTCCTCGACCAGGTCCATGATCAGGCGGCGCAGGCTCGCCTGGTGCCCCTCGCCGTCGCGGAGGCGCGACGGCTGATCCAGCCCGCCGGCCTCGGCCAACGCCCGGGCCAGGCGCCGGCGCGACCGCTCCACCGCCCCGTCGTACAGCGCGTACAACTCCGCCGGGCTGTCGTCGGCCGCGGTGACGAACTCCCAGTCCTGCTCGGTCTCCCAGTCGATCGACCGCCACGGCTCCCCGGGATCCTCCCCGAACGCGTCCCAGCTGAACTTCAGTGCCTCGCACCGGGCCAGGTGCTTGAGCAACCCGCCGAGCGTGAGCGCCGAGGCCCCCACCCGGGCGGACAGCCCCGCGGCGTCCAGCCCGCCCGCCTTCCACCGGAAGGTCGCCCGCAACCGCTCCAGCGACCCGACGATCTGCTCGTCCGCCGGACCCGACAGCGGCGGCTCGATCGGCCACCGCAACCTCTCCTCGGTCATGCGACCGCCCCCTTTCCACCCGGCTCCCCGCGGAGCCCAGCGCTGCCGGACTCCACAGAACCCGCCCCACACCAAACCCGCAAGGCCTCGTCCACAAGCCTGGACGCCGTCCGTGCGGTGCGCCCGTCCACGTCGTACGCGGGGTTCAGCTCGGCGACCTCCAGGACGCCCAGCCGCCCGGACGCCGCCGCCCGCCTCACCACCGCCCGCACCACGCTCAACTCGACCCCGAACCCCGCCGGCGCGCTCACGCCGGGCGCGACCGCGGCGGGTAGCACGTCCAGGTCGACGCTCAGGTGCAGCCGGTCGCACGCTCCCAGCACCCCCTCCAACAGCGCCCCCGCGGCGTCCGCCGTGCAGTCCTCATCGGTCACGAACCCCACGCCCAGGTCGGCCGCCCGGTCGAACAGCACCCTCGTGTTCCCGGCCCGGCTGATGCCCGCCACCGCGTAGGTGAACGGACGCCGCGCCGCGCGGGCGGCGTCCGCGATCTGCGCGAACGGCGTCCCGGACGACGCCCGCCCCGAGCGCAGGTCGAAGTGCGCGTCGAGGTTGAGGATGCCCCAGCGCTCACCCGTTCCCCCCGCGCGCCCCGCCCAGCCCAGGTGCGTGCCGAACGCCACCTCGTGCCCACCGCCGAGCACGACCGGCAGCCCGCCGGCGTCCAGCACGGACGCCACCGCCCGGCCCAGCCGCGCCTGCCCGCCCTCCAAATCGCCGTCGTCGACGACCACGTCGCCGGCGTCGGTGATCGGCACCCCCGGGTCGGCCAAGTTCGCCAGCGCCGCCCGCAGCGCCCCCGGACCCAACGCCGCCCCCACCCGCCCGCCGTTGCGGCGTACGCCCTCGTCGGACACGAATCCGATCAGCGTGGCGACCCCGGCGAGCCCCTCAAGCCCCACCACAGGCCGCACCACCCCGTGCCACCGCGCGTGCCCCGGACCCGGCCCGTCGTCGCGCCCCGTCCAGGCCCCCGCGGGCCGGTCGATGCCGTCCACACCCCTGCCGCCGAGGATCACAGCCACTCCCCCGCCCGCAGCACGCGGCGCACCAGCGGCACCCCGGGTCGATAGGCCAGGTGCACGTGGGTCGGCGCGTCCAGCACGACGAGGTCGGCGCGGCTCCCCGGCGTCAGCCGGCCCACGTCGTCGCGGCGCAGCGCGCGGGCCCCGCCGGCGGTGGCCGCCCAGACCGCCTCGTCGACCGCCAGCCCGCACTCGCGCACGGCCAGCGCGACGCAGAACGGCAGCGAGGTGGTGTAGGAGGTCCCCGGGTTGCAGTTGGCGCCGAGGGCGACCGTGGCCCCGGCGTCCCAGAGGCGCCGGCCGTCGGGGAAGGGTCCGCCGGTGCAGAAGTCCGCGCCGGGCAGCAGCGTGGCCACCGTGGCCGAGCCCGCCAACGCCTCGACGTCGCCCTCGTCCAGGTGCACCACGTGGTCCACCGACGCCGCGTCCAGCTCGACGGCCAGCTGGACGCCGCCCGTGCGGCCGAGCTGGTGGCCGTGCACCCGGACGCCGAGGCCCACCGCCCGTCCGGCGGCCAGGACGGCCCGGGACGCGTCCACATCGAAGGCCCCGCGCTCGCAGAAGACGTCGATCCACCGGGCCGCCGGGGCGCAGGCCGGGATCATCTCGTCGATCACCATCGCGACGTAGTCGTCGGGGCGTCCGGCGTACTCGGGCGGCAGAACGTGCGCGGCGAGCAGCGTCGCCTCGGGGGTTAGCGCGCGGGCGATCGCCACCGACCGCGCCTCGTCGCGCACCGTCTGCCCGTAGCCCGACTTGATCTCCAGGGTCGTGGTGCCCTGCCGCGCGTACTCCTCGGCCAGGCGTTGGGCGTTCGCTGCCAGCGCGTCGTCGCCGGCGGCGCGCGTCGCGGCGAGCGTGCCCGTGATGCCCGCCGGCGCGTACCCGGGCGCCGGCGCCGACCAGCGCGCCGCGAACTCGTCCGCACGGTCGCCCGCGAACACCAAGTGGCTGTGCGACTCCACGAACCCCGGGACGACCGCGGCCCCCGCCACGTCCACCCGCCGATCGCACGGGGCGGCGTCCGAGCCCGGACCGACCCAGGCGACGCGCCCGCCCTCGACCACGACGGCGGCGTCCGGGATCAGCCCGAGCAACCCGACGCCCAGGGCCCGGTCGTTGGTGACCAGCGACCCGATGCCCTCGATGAGCAGGCTCACGAGCCCTCCGTCATGGGGATCCGGACGCCGCGCTGCCGGGCCACGTCGGCGGCGTGGGCGTACCCGGCGTCGACGTGCCGGATCACGCCCATGCCCGGGTCGTTGGTGAGCACGCGCTCGAGCTTGCGGGCGGCCAGTTCGGTGCCGTCCGCGATGCAGACCTGCCCGGCGTGGATCGACCGGCCCATGCCCACCCCGCCGCCGTGGTGGATGCTCACCCAGCTGGCCCCGGACGCCGTGTTCACCAGGGCGTTCAGCAGCGGCCAGTCGGCGACGGCGTCCGAGCCGTCGGCCATCGCCTCGGTCTCGCGGTACGGCGAGGCGACCGACCCGGAGTCGAGGTGGTCGCGTCCGATGGCGAGCGGCCCGATCTCTCCGGCGGCGACGAGCTCGTTGAACCGCAGGCCGGCGCGGTGGCGTTCGCCGTAGCCGAGCCAGCAGATGCGGGCCGGAAGCCCCTGGAAGTGCACGCGCTCCTGGGCGAGCGTGATCCAGCGGCGCAGGTGCTCGTCGTCGCCGAAGAGCTCGCAGATCGCGGCGTCCGTCCGGGCGATGTCGGCGGGGTCGCCCGAGAGCGCGGCCCAGCGGAACGGCCCCTTGCCCTCCTCGAACAGGGGGCGGACATAGGCGGGCACGAAGCCGGGGAACGCGAAGGCGTCCGCGAAGCCGCCGAGGCGGGCCTCGTCGCGGATCGAGTTGCCGTAGTCGAAGACCTCGGCGCCCCCGTCCTGGAACCCCACCATCGCCTCGACGTGCGCCGCCATCGAGCGCCGCGCGTCCCGCGTGAACCCCGCGGGGTCGGCGGCCGCGCGCTGCTTCATCTGCTCGAAGGGCACCCCCAGCGGCAGGTACGACAACGGGTCGTGCGCCGACGTCTGGTCGGTGACGACGTCGACGTACAGGTCGCCGGACCGGCTTCGCTCCAGCAGCGCGGGCACGACCTCGGCGGCATTGCCGAGCAGGCCGATCGAGAGCGCGCGACCGGCGTCCCGGGCGGAGACGGCGCGGGCGATGGCGTCGTCCAGGTCGTCGGCGCGGACGTCCAGGTAGCGGTGCTCCACCCGCCGCTCGATGCGGGACGCGTCGCACTCCACGCACAGCGCCACCCCGCCGTTCATCGTGACGGCGAGCGGTTGCGCGCCGCCCATGCCGCCCAGCCCGGCCGTGAGGGTGAGCGTGCCGGCGAGCGTGCCGCCGAACCGCTTGCGGGCGACGGCGCCGAACGTCTCGTACGTGCCCTGCAGGATGCCCTGGGTGCCGATGTAGATCCACGAGCCGGCCGTCATCTGGCCGTACATCATCAGGCCCTCCGCCTCCAGCTTGCGGAAGTGCTCCCAGGTGGCCCAGTCGCCGACCAGGTTGCTGTTGGCGATGAGCACGCGCGGCGCCCACTCATGCGTGCGGAAGACCCCCACCGGCTTGCCCGACTGGACCAGCAGGGTCTCGTCGTCCGCCAGCGTCGTCAGCGTGCGCACGATGGCGTCGAACGCGTCCCACGAGCGCGCCGCCCGGCCGGTGCCGCCGTAGACCACCAGGTCGTCCGGATGCTCGGCCACCTCGGGGTCGAGGTTGTTCATCAGCATGCGCAGCGCGCCCTCCTGGGCCCAGCCGCGGGTGTTCAGCTGCAGGCCGCGGGGCGCGCGGACGACGCGTGGTCCAGTCATGGCCCTACTCTGGCCGCGCGCGCGAGGCGGGGCAAGGACGCGCCGACCCTTCGACAGGCTCAGGGATCGTGGGTTCACACCAGCCGGACGCCGGCGGCCCGGACGGCGGCGACGAGGTCCCCCGACGCGACGAGCCGGTGGGCCGCCTCGATCTCGGGGGCCAGGAACCGGTCCGGCCCCGGACCGGCGACGACGCCCCGGACCGCCGCCCGGGCCGCGGCCGTGGCGTCCGCAGGGGCGCGTCCGCGCAGGTCGAGCGCGCGCGCGGCGGCGAGGGCCTCGCAGGCGAGCACGCGCGCCAGCCCGTCCACCGCGCGGCGCAGCTTGCGGGCGGCGTGCCAGCCCATGGAGACGTGGTCCTCCTGCATGGCCGAGCTGGGGATCGAGTCCACGGACGCCGGCGCCGCCAGCCGCTTCAGCTCGCTGACCAGGCCGGCGGCCGTGTACTGCGCGATCATCAGTCCCGAGTCGACGCCCGGCTCGTGGGCCAGGAAGGGCGACAGGCCGTGGGAGCGGGCGGCGTCCAGGCAGCGATCGAGCCGGCGCTCGCTGATCGAGGCGAGGTCGGCGGCGGCGATGGCGAGGAAGTCGAGCGCGTACCCGACCGGCGCGCCGTGGAAGTTGCCGTTGGACTCCACCCGCCCCTCCAGCGTCACGACCGGGTTGTCGACGGCCGCGGCGAGCTCGCGGGCGGCGATCGTCCGGGCGAAGTCGAGCGTGTCCCGGACGGCACCCGCGACCGCCGGGGCGCAGCGCAGCGAATAGGCGTCCTGGACGATCGGGCAGTCGGGCTCCGCGTGCGCCGCCACGATCGGCGACCCGGCCAGCATCGCGCGCAGGTTGCCCGCGGACGCCGCCTGCCCCACCTGCGGACGCAGCGCCGCCAGGTCGGCCGCGAACACCCGGTCGGTGCCGAGCAGGGCCTCGACGCTCATGGCCGCGACGACGTCCGCCGCGGTGACCAGCCCGGCCAGGTCGTGGCAGGCCAGCACAAGCTGGCCCAGCATGCCGTCGGTGCCGTTGATGAGGGCCAGTCCCTCCTTTTCGGCCAGGACCACCGGAGCCAGCCCCGCGGACGCCAGCGCTTCGCCCGCCGGACGCCGCGCCCCCTCGGCGTCCCGCACCACACCCTCCCCCATCAGCGCCAGCGCGCAATGCGCGAGCGGCGCCAGGTCGCCCGAGCAACCCAGCGACCCGTACTCGTGCACCACCGGGGTCAGCCCCGCGTTCAGCAGCGCCGCGTAAGCCTGCGCGACCTCCACCCGGACGCCGGTGCGCCCCGTGGCCAGCGTCGACAGCCGCAGCAGCATCATGGCCCGGACCACTTCGCGCTCGACCTCCGGCCCCGACCCCGCCGCGTGCGACCGGATCAGCGAGCGCTGGAGGTCGGCCCGCCGCTCGACGGGGATGTGCGTCGTGGCCAGGGCGCCGAACCCCGTCGACACCCCGTACACAGGGCGCTCGGACGCCGCCAGCTCCTCGATCAGCACCCGCGTCGCGGCGATGCCGTCCAGGGCCTCGGGCGTCAGTTCGACGGGCGCGCCGTGACGGGCGACGGCGACCACGTCGTCCGGGGTCACCGGGCCGACGCCGACGAGGACTGCTTCGGTCATGAGCAACAAAGTAGTGGGGCACAGGGCTGGACGCCGCCCTCCCCGTCCGGCTCCCGGTTACGCTGACCCCATGGAGCTGGGCTCAGGGCGTCCGTTCTTCACGGTCTCCACGCCGATGAAGTACGCGTTGTGGCTGGCGGTCGTCTTCATCCTGCCGATCGTGAACACGTGGCTGATGTACGGCGGCACGATCTCGGACGAGGACGTGACGTTGTCGGCGCTGGCCAGCCTGTTGCTCGTGAATCCCCTGGCCAGCGCGATAGCGGGCGGGGTGTACGCGTGGCGGCACGGGTTCTCGGCGGTGCTGCCGGCGCTGTTCGCGGTGGCGTTCGTCCCGGCCGCGCTGGTGGCGTACAACGACTCGGCGCTGCCGTACGCGTTGGGTTACCTCGTGTTCGGCTTCGTGGGCCAGGGGGTGGCGCTGGGCATCCAGAGGCTGCGGCGCGGCCCGGCGCCGACGGCCTCGTGACGGGCGCCGTCCGGGGCAGTGGTACTTAAGGATGAGACCGACTCCCACCTTTTGCCGATGCCGAGGGGTACTTCACTGGCCTAAGCTTCGGGATGAGACAAGTGTGATCGTCATGCAGGGGGAGCCATGAAGCGCACGTTGGCCGTTTTCGCCGCGTTGGTCGTTCTGTTGGGCGGGGTTGGTCCCGCGGCAGGTTCGGCCGGCACCGATGAGTATGCGCCGATTTTGTGCCGGCTCCTGCCCTTCCTGTGCCCGCCACGCTCCTCCTGACCGGAAGCACTATCCGACCCCCAGGGCACGCCCCGGCTCTCCCCCGAGCCGGGGCGGCATCATGTCCGGACGCGGGGCGCACGCACTCTTAGCGTCCACTGCGCGGTCGTCGTCGTCGCCGCGATGCTCACGTTCTCAAGCGCCCGCCGCGGTAGGCCGCGTCCGTTTCGCCCCGTCGCGGCCCGACCCTGCGTCCCGCGGCGCCCACCCAGGGAGAACCCGCGTCCCAGCGTCCGCCCCCGTTGAAGCCGCGCCCCTTCCCGCCCGCCCCGGTAGAAGCCGCGTCCCTTCCCGCCCGCCCCGGTAGAAGCCGCGTCCCTTCCCGCCCGCCCCAGCACAACCATGTCCTTCGCGCCCGCCGCGGCGTGCAGGTTGAAGGCGTGGGCGGGGTCCACTCGGACCGTCGCTCCCCGTCGTTGACTGCGCTCCCGGTGCATCGCGGGCGCAGTGAAGTACGGGGAGCGTGGGGCTCGGCAGACGTCGCCTTGCTCAGCCCGTCGTTGCCGAGCGCAACCGTGACCTCCGCCCGCTTGTGGTGACTCTTCTGTGCGACAACCCCGGGGGCGCAGCACCCGGAATGTCGCACAGACACGTCGCAGGACGGCCGCCCCAGGCGATGGGGCCGGAGACGGCAGCGACTCGGACGTCCAGGTGGAGGGTCGGCGATCGGACGCCGATCGGTCACGGTTGCCGCGTCCCCCACGCGGCAGGGGGGGCATCCCGCGCCCGGGATGCCCCCCCTTCTTGGGGTGCCGCGCCGTCAGTGCCGGCGCTCGGGGACCTCGGTGGCCTGCGATGCCCGGGGGGACAGGATCGTCGAGGCACAGCCAATGGTCAACCCGATGAGTGCACCCACGGCTCCGGAAGTCCGGGCGTCACCGACCAACAACCCCACCACAACGCCCAACGCCACACCGGCCACGACCGCCAGGATCACGACCAGATCGGCACTGAGCTTCATCAAGGGGCTCCTCGTCAGCAACCGCGGGTACTTCTCCAACCTAGCCCGACACATCGCCCCCACACATCGGGCGAAAGTCTGAGCCGGGCATCCGACTTAAGGACCAGTCCGCCGTGACACCATGGGCAACATGAGCCGCACCGCGGCCCGGAGCCGACGCGGGGTCCGGGTTCCCCGATGGCTGTCGCGCATCGGATCCTCCGGCGTCCCGGAGGCGGTGACGGCAGCGGGTCTCTACGTCTACTCCGAGGCCTTCTACGGCGGACGAGAGTCCCTGTCGTGGGTACAGTTCCTCGCCGACTTCATGATCTGCCTCGCCGCCGGCGCGTCCGGACGCTGGCCCCTGGCGGGCGGCGTCGGCACCGGTGTGGCCCTGACGGCGATGCTCACGCATGAGACGTCGGTGCCCGCCGCGATCCTCGCGCTGCTGATCCCGGTCGTGTCCACCGGCAGCCGCGGCCAGTCGCGGCTCAGCAACATCTTCGCGTTGTGGTACCTGTGCACGGCCGTGGTGGTGACGGTGCCGTACGCGACCGAGCCGGGCCTGGCGGTGCAGACGGCGATGATCTGGCTCATCCTGGTCGGGGCGGCGTGGCTGGTTGGACGCACGATCCACCGCCTGCGACGCGAAACGGAGGACGAGAGCGCCCTGCGCGTCGAGTCGCTGCAGGCGCAGCGCCGCAGCATCGCCCGTGACCTGCACGACACCGTCGCGTACGCGACCACGACCATGATCATGCGCGCCGAGGAGATCAAGCTGCGCACCTCGTCCGACCCGCAGCTCGCCAAGGACCTCGACTTCATCATCACCACCGGACGCCGCTCCATCCGCGACCTGCGCGGCATGCTTGAGGCCCTGCGCCGCAACGACCCAGCGTTCGACGTGGGCGCCGCGCCGTCCCCCTGGCGGCTGGTCACGGTCGGCGACGTGCTGGAATCCCGGCGCGCCGAGCTCGCCCAGCACGGCCTCGACCTTCAGGTCACGGTGGACGCCGACCTCGACGCACTACCCGAGTCCGTGCGCGAGACCCTGGCGAAGGTGGTCGTGGAGGCGACGTCGAACATGGTCAAGCACGCGGCGTCCGGTCCGTGCCGCATCCTGATCGACGCCCACGACGACCAGGTTGAGGCCGTGTTCACCAACCGCGCGACGCCAGGCGCGACCGCCGAGGGGTCGCCGGGGCTGGGGCTACAGGGGGCGGCCGAGCGGGTCGAGGCCCTGGGCGGCGAACTGGAGGCGACGGCGGCGTCGGGGACGTGGGTGCTGCGCACGCAGCTTCCGATCGGGGGACAATAGGCCATGACCACCCAACCGGTGACCGTCGCGCTCGTCGACGACGACGCGATCGTGCGGACGGCACTGGGCAGCTACCTGCGCGCGGCCGGGGGCTTCGAGGTGGTCCACGAGTGTGCGAACGGCCTCGACGCGCTCACCATGATCACCGACCGGCCGGTGGACGTCGTGATCATGGACGTCCGGATGCCCCGGCTGGACGGCATCCAGACCACGGCCGAGCTGCGGCGTCGGTTCCCCGACCTCAAGATCCTGGTGATCACGTCGTTCGACGAGGACGAGGCCGTGCGCGAGTCGTTGGCCGCGGGTGCCAACGGGTTCCTGCTGAAGGACACCTCCCCCGACGGGCTGGTGGACGCCCTGCGCGCCGTCCTGCGCGGGTCGTCCGTGGTGTCCCCGGGCCCGATCACCCGGCTGCTGCGCAACGAGCCGGCGCGGCGTCCTGCGGGTTCGTCCCCGGACCTGGGGCTCAGCCCCCGCGAGCTGGAGGTGCTGCAGTTGCTGTGCGCGGCCCACAGCAACACCGAGATCGCGCAGATGCTGGTGGTGTCGGAGTCGACCGTGAAGACCCACGTCTCGGCGATCATGTCGAAGCTTCAGGTCGCCTCCCGGCTCAAGGCGGTCGTGCGCGCGTACGAACTCGGGCTCGTGGAAAGGGACTGACGATGGACCTGCACCCCAACCTCACCCACCTCGCGGCGCTCCTCGGCACCTGGCGGGGCCAAGGCCACGGCGAGTACCCGACCATCAGCTCGTTCGAGTACGCCGACGAGTGGGTGTTCTCGCACACCGGCAAGCCGTTCATCGCGTTCGTGCAGCGCACCCGCAGCCCGGCCGGCGCGCCCATGCACACCGAGGCCGGCTACCTGCGGGCCACCCCGGCCGTCGAGATCGTCGCCGCCCTGCCGACCGGCCAGACCGAGCTCGGCACGGGCACCGCGGTGGTGAGCGAAGGCGTCCTGCTGCTGAACACGGACGCCGAGGTGCGCTGCACGGCGTCCGCCAAGACGGTGGACCGCATCGTGCGGCGATTCCGCCTCGAGGGCGACGTGCTCGAGTACGACATGGAGATGGCGGCCGTCGGCGTCGGCCTCACCCTGCACCTGCGCTCGCGGCTGACGCGCGCTCAGTGAGACGGCGCACTTGGGCCGACGGCCGTCGCGCGAGACAATGCCAGGGTGAGCCCCCGCACAGCCCCTGACCCGACGTCCTTCGCGGATGCCCTCACCACCGCGATCCAGCAGCGTGGGTTGTCGTTGGAACGCATCCGCGCCCAGCTGGCCAAGGCGGAGGTGCCGGTGAGCACCGCGACGCTCAGCTACTGGCAGTCGGGCCGCTCGCTGCCGACGAGGTCGCGATCATTCCACACGCTGACGGAGCTGGAACGCATCCTCGGCGTCGAGTCCGGGCACCTGTCGCAGTACACCTACACCGCGGACGGCCGCACCCGCCGGGAGGTGTTCGCGTGGCAGACGGTGCTGCCGGCGTCCGAGCTGGCGTCCACGATCATCGACGACCTGGGCCTCGAGATGCGGGGCCAGGTCACGCGGGTGATGGTGATGGACACCCTGACGATCAATCCCGACCGCACCGAGTCCACGCAGGACAGCCGCCTGATCTGGCGGGCCGAACGCAACGGCCTGCCGCGCTGGCCCATCGTGCTCGAGCAGGACGCCCACACCGCCGAGGGCGCCGTCCCGTCCGTCTCGGCGCTGCTGGGCTGCCGGGTCGGGGAGGTCGTCGAGGTGCCCGAGCGGCACCTGATCGTCGCGGAGATGATCGGTCCCCGGCCGTTGCGCCGGGGCGAGCTGTTCGCGTCCGAGCACCGGGTCACCTACGCCGCGACGGGGTTGGCGTCGTTCCGGATGCAGCGGGCGTTGTCCGAGTCTGTGCGCGTGCTGGGGCTGGCGGTGCGGTTCGACCCGGGCGCGCTACCCGCGCGCGTGGAGTGGCGCGTCCAGGCGTCCCTGGACGCCGAGGCGTCCGAGGTGGAGCCCGTCGCGCTGGCCGGAGGCGAGGGGCAGGTGGTGCGCACGGACGCGCGTCCGGGGGTGTACTCGCTGTACTGGGAGTGGGAGTGACCGGCCTGGACGCCGTCGCCGACGAGTTGTACGGCGGGGATCCGTCCGGGTTCGTCTCGTTGCGTGACGCGCGGGCGAGGGAGGCGCGTGCGTCCGGGGATCGCGAGCTGGCTACGGCGATCAAGGCGTTGCGGCGTCCGAGTGTTTCGGCCTGGTATGTGAATGCCGCCGCCCGCGCGTCACTGGTGTCGCTGCGCGAATGGCTGACGCTGGGGCGCGACCTGCGGGCGGCGTCCGAGGGGCTGGACGCCGTCCGGCTGCGCGAGCTGGGGGGCCGGCGGTCGCGGCTGGAGAGCCGTGTGGTCGCGGACATCGCCGCGCACGTCGGCGCACTGGGGGCGGTCGCGTCGCCCGTGGCGCTGGACGAGGTGCGCTCGACCCTGCGCGCCGCGCTCTCCGACGAGCGGGCCGCGTTGGCCGTCGCCGCCGGACGCCTCGACCGCGCGTTGAGCTACGGCGGGTTCGGCGAAGTGGACCTCTCCGCCGCGCTCGCCGCCATGGCCGCGCGGGCGGCCGTTACGGTGGCTGAGCCTGTCGAAGCCGAACCGGTGGCTGAGCCTGTCGAAGCCGAACCGGTGGCTGAGCCTGTCGAAGCCGAAGCCGAAGCCGACGCGGTTGATCCGAAGGCTGAGGCTCGGGCTCGCGCGGAGCAGGAGGCAGTCGAACGGGCGCGGGAGGAAGCACGGCAAGCGGTGGAGTCTGCCCGGGACGCCGTGGCCCGCGACGAGGCCGCGTGGGCGGCGGCCCGGCGGGCGGAGGCGGCGGCGTCGGAAGCGCTGGCCGCGTCGCGGGCCCGGCTGGCCGAGGCGGAGAGCAGGCTCGAGCAGTTCAACGCAATGCCCGCCGCAGGCTGAGGGAGGGGGCCCGGGACGCATTCCCCTGCAGGCAGTGGACGGATCGCGCACCACCCGACCTCAACTCAAACTCAAGCAACCTGAAGGGCCTGCGTACCCTGGTGTTCATCCGCTCGCGGTGCCTAATGACGCCAACATCACCTACGGCCGTCCGCTGAACGGAGGAGGCCGCACCACACTGACCGTTTGCCGCAGCCTTAACGCGTGCGCGGATACGGGGGCACTGTCCAATGCGCAGAACTCTCAGACGAAGTTCGGCTGGCCCGAGTGGGGCGGAACATGGACCGTCTCCATGTGGTGTGACTGACGGTGGAACTCCGGTCAGAGCCACCGAAGTCGGCACCCCACCCATTGTGGACAGTGGTTCAGTTTTCGATTGAGTTGGCTGCCTTGATGTTGCTGGCCGCGGCTAGCACCATCGTGATCGGCGCCGTCCGGATGTACTACGGACCGTGGGCCAACCCCCCGGGCATGGCCGAACTCGGGGCACTCTTCCTGACTCTGGCCGCCGCAATCGCTCTGTGGCGTGCGTTCCGTCGCAGTCGAGCCGCCCCGAAGGGATAGCTGGGGCGCTTCAGCACGTGAGTGTTCACTCAGTGGCACGTTATGCGTGGTCACTTCGGCACAAGGTGCTACTGAGTGCGTGCTCACTGTGCAGTGCCGCAGCCAGGACGCTCAGAACCAGTCGACCCGGCCACCGTGGGCGCCGCAGCGTCCGAGCGGCTCGCCGTCGAGGGCGATGACGAAGTGGGGGCGCCCGGCCCAGGCGTCGGCGTCCGGGAGGCGCCCCCGCAGTGACGTGACCACGGACGGCCCCTCGAACGACACCCAGCGCACGCCGGCTGCGCGCACGCGGGCCTCGACGGCGTCGCGCTCGGGGCGGGCGAGGTAGGCCAGGGTGGCCGAGTGCAGCAGCACCGGCGTGAGGCCGGCCGGGGCGAGCGCGAGGAAGGAGTCGAGGTCGTCGGGGAGGCGTCCGGGACGCACGGGCGGGGCGTCGCGCGCCGCCAGATCGAGCGCGGCGGCCAGCCGGGCCTCGCGGGCGTCCTCGCCGGGCCACACGAGGGCGCGCAGCCAGCGGGCGTCGTCCGGGTCGTCAGCGCGCAGCGGGCTGGGGTCGAGGCCGGCCCGGAACCCGACGCGCACGTCTCTGGGGCGGCCGGGCGGCGTCCCCGTGACGGTGCAGTCCAGGACGGGGGCGTCCGGCGGCGCTTCGGACCCCGCCTCCACTGGCGGCTGAGCCTGTTGAAGCCCGTGGGAACCCCCCTCCACCGCCGGCGGGCGGGGGGCTTCGACGGGCTCAGCCGGCGGACGGGGGGCGCCCGCCTTGGCGGCGGTGTAGCGGTACCGATAGCGGTCCGGGATCAGGCACAGCCCGGCCGACGCGCCGGCCTCCAGCAGCGCGATCGGCTGGGGCAGCGCGGCGAGCACGGGCGCGAGCACGGCGCAGCGTCCGGGCTCGTTGGTCTGCGTGGCCCGGGACGCGATCAGGCGCGCGACGGCGTCCCAATGCTCGTCGACCCAGGAGAGCAGGGCGGGGCCGCCGTCGGTGGGTCCGCCGTAGTAGCGCAGGGCGCCCAGGAACAGGTTCGGCTGGCGCTTGCGGCCGGGGAGTGTGTCCAGACGGGCCAGCATCGCGGGGGTCTCGGCGATCCAGCGGCACAGGCGACCCCAGACCGGCGAGGTGACCTCCGCCTCGCCCGCGAACCAGCGATACAGCTCGTCCAGGGGCATCGTGGCGTACGCGTGCGCGTCCTTCATGCGGCGACAGTAGCGAGGGTGGGCGGAACCGAGCCTCAGGTCGACCCGCGGACCACCAACTGCACCGACTGGGACGTCAGCCCGGGGGGTGCGGGCTCGCCCTCGACGAGGGCGAGCCCCAGCGCCAGCAGCCGGTCGGCGACGTCGACCATGTCGATGCGCACGCTGGTGAGCGGCGGGTCGAGGAACGCCGAGAGCGGGTCGTCGTCGACGCCGATGACCCCCAGCTCGCCGGGGACGGCCAGCCCCAGCCGTCTCGCCGCCTGCAGCGCCATGGCGGCCACGTAGTCGTTGTAGGCGGCCACGCCGGTGACCGTGTCGGGGCCCGAGCGCCACGCGCGCAGGATGTCCATCACGTGCTCCACGCTGCCGTGCGGCGGGACGGGCACGAACGCCTCCCGCGGCGCCGCCAGGCCGAGGTCGAGGCAGCCGCGCCGCACGCCCTGGCGGCGGGGCCCCGAGAAGGCGGCCACGTCGGGGTCGTCGGTGCCCAGGTGCCCGATGGTCGTGTGCCCGCGCTCGGCGAGGTGGTGCACCTGCAGCGCGGACGTGAGCTCGTCGCTGGCGGACAGCCCCACCGCCGCCTCGGCGGCCGCGTGCGGGACGCCGGCGCTCCGCAACGCCTCGCGCTCGTCGGGGGTGAGCTGGAACAGCGACAGCGCCAGGCGGGGCTGGACGTGACCGAGCGTGGTCCGCAGCGTGTCCTGTCCACCGCCCGCCTGCCAGACCACCAGCGACAGGCCCCGCAACGCGACCTGTTCGGCCAGCCGGTCGACGAGCAGGCCGAGGTTGCGGCCGTACGGGATGTCCCGGACCACCAGCAGCACGAGGTTCGAGCGACCCGCCCGCAGCGCGCGGGCCGCGGCGTGCGGGGTGTAGCCGAGCCGGGCGGCGGCGTCGAGCACCTTGTCACGGGTCACTTGCGGGATCGACTGCGTGCGGTTGCCGTTGAGCACGTAGCTCACGGTGGCGCGGGAGACCCCGGCCTCCCGGGCGACGTCGCTGCTGGTCGCACGCTTCCCCGACATCGCGTGCCCCCTTTCACAGCCTCCCGACAGTCACGCCCCTTGCGCGCCGCGGCGGCTGGAGCCTACACTACTGACACGTGCCAGTGTCACGTGTCAGTCACGCGAACGGTGCCCGCCGAACTACCTGACCAACCGGAGGAATCCATGCAGTCCCACGCCCCCACGACCGACCAGTTCAAGGTGCACGACCCCAACCATCTCCAGGGGTCGGCGCGCGCCAAGCTCGTGTGGTCCATCCTGATCGCCAACACCGCGCTGTTCGCTTGCTACATGGCCGCGGGCTCCGTCCTGCTCCCGGCGCAGATCGCCCTGCTGGACGCGAGCGCCAAGGAGGCCAACCTGGCCATCGTCACCTCGATCTCCAGCTTCGCCACGATGTTCGCCCAGCCGATCGTCGGCGCCCTGTCTGACCGCACGCGCCACAAGCTCGGACGCCGCGCCCCCTGGATGCTCGGCGGCGCGTTCCTCGGCGGCCTCATGCTCATCCTGCTGCCGATCATCGGCGTCAACGTGGCCTTCATCGCCCTGGGCTGGGTGATCGCGCAGGTCTCCCTCAACGCGCTGCAGGGCCCGATGTCGGCGCTGGTCGCCGACCGGCTCGACCCCAGCTACCGCGGCACGGCGTCCGCGTTCTTCGGTGTGGGCTCCACCCTCGGCATGACCCTCGGCATCGTCGTCGCCGGCCTGCTGGTCTCCCAGATCGGCCTCGGCTACACGATCTTCGCCGTGCTGGTGATCGCCACCACGATCCTGCTGGTGCTGTTCAACCAGGACAAGACAGTGGTCGAGGGCGAGGTCGCCAAGCTCAACCTGGGCGAGTTGTTCAAGGGATTCCTCACCCCGTTCCGCAGCCGCGACTTCACGTGGGCGTGGCTGCAGCGCTTCACGATGTTCCTCGGCTACATGGGGATCGTCGGCTACATGATGTACATCCTGATGAGCTACGTGGGCCTGCCGATCGCCGAGGCCGGCGTGTTCATGGGCGTGCAGTCGATGGTCAGCGCCGTGTTCAGCATCGCCGCCACGTTCATCGCGGGGCCGCTGTCCGACAAGCTCGGACGCCGCAAGCTGTTCGTGTTCGTCGCGTCCTTCTTCGTCGCGCTCGGCTGCCTCGTGGCCTGGCTCATCCCGACCACGACGGGCATCCTGCTGCTCGCCGCCCTCTCCGGCATCGGCTTCGGCGCCTACATGGCCGTCGACGTCGCGCTGGTCGTCGACATCCTGCCGAACCCCGCCGAGGCCGCCAAGGACCTGGGCGTCATCAACATCGCCAACAACGTCCCGCAGATGCTCGCCCCGATCATCAACGTCGCCCTGATCGGCGCGTTCGGCTACTGGGCGCTGTTCCCCTGGGCCATCGTCTTGGTGGTCCTGGCCGCGTTCCTGGTCTTCCAGATCAAGGGCGTCCGCTGACATGCGCAACCCGCTGATCTCCGGCTTCCACCCCGACCCCTCCGTCGTCCGCGTCGGCCCCGACTACTACCTGGCCAACTCGACGTTCGAGTACTACCCGGGGATCCCGGTGTTCCACTCCACGGACGCCGAGCACTGGCAGCTGCTGACCCACGTCGCCGTCCGCGACGGCCAGCTGGGCTCGCACCTGGCGGCCACGGGCGGCGGCGCGTGGGCGCCGACGATCCGGCACCACGACGGCCGGTTCTGGCTGGTCATCCCGGACATGATGGGCGGACGCGGCAACGTGCTGTTCACGGCCGAGCGGCCCGAGGGACCCTGGAGCGACGGCATCGTCATGGACGTCCTGGGCATCGACCCCGACATCGCCTGGGATGACGAGGGCACGTGCTACGTCACCATGTCCGGCTTCGTCATCACCGACGCCGGCACGCTCGAGCACCAGGGCATCACCCAGGTGCGCTTCGACCCCGAGACCGGCCAGGCCCTGGAGACCCCGCGCCGCCTCTGGTCGGGCACGGGCGGCATGTTCCCGGAGGCGCCGCACCTCTACCACATCGGCGACTGGTGGTACTTGATGATCGCCGAGGGCGGCACCGAGCGTGGCCACTCCGTGACGATCGCCCGCGGCCCGAGCCCCGAGGGTCCGTTCGTCGGCTGCCCCCACAACCCCCTGGTCACGGCCCGCGGCACCGACCGGCCCGTGCAGAACACCGGCCACGGCGACCTGGTCCAGCTGCCGGACGACTCGTGGGCGATGGTCCTGCTCGGCACCCGCCCGCGCTCGATGACCCGCGCGTTCGCGCCCATGGGCCGCGAGACCTTCATCACGGAAGTCACCTGGGACGACGCCGGCTGGCCCCACGCGGAGCCCGTCCACCTGGACGAGCGCCACGAACCCATCGAGCGCGCCTTCACGTTCCCCGCCGACGAGCCGGCGTCCCTGGACGGCTTCGACGGCGAGTTCGTCGCCGTCCGCCAGTTCCCGCGCGAGGTCGCCGACCTGGCCGCCCGCCCCGGTTGGGCCCGCCTGTCCGGCCGCGGCGAGGGCATGGACGCCAACAAGCCCGTGTTCCTCGGCGTCCGGCAGTGCACCGAGGGCATGGTCCTCGAGGCCACCCTGGACGCCGCCGCCGGTGTCGGCGGGCTGTCGGTCCGCTTCGACGAGCAGTTCCACCTCGACCTCGAGGTCGACGGCGCCGAGGTCACCGCCACCATGTTCGCCAACCTGCTGCGGCAGTCCTGGACGCACACGCGCGCCGATGAGGCCGCCGAGGTCCGCCTGCGCCTGGTCGCCGAGCCCGCCGACTCGGGCACGTTCGGCGTCACGGTCGGCTGCGACCTGCTCAAGGCCGAGGTGTTCGACGGCGGAGCGTGGGTCACCGTCGGCTCCACCGACGGCCGCTACCTGTCCTCGGACGTGTGCGAGTCGTTCACCGGCCGCGTCGCCGGGCCGTACGCCCGCTCGGGCGTGATCGACGTGCTCCGGCTCGACTACTCCGGCCAGGACATCCAGCGCGGCGCCCTCCAGAGCCACGGGGAGTAACGCAATGACCCGGACGCCCTTCGACGACGGCTGGTCCTACCGGACGCCGCTCGGCCCGTTCGCCGCCGCCCAGGCGGGCGACACCCCCGTCATCCCCGTGACCCTGCCGCACGACGCGCTCCGCGACGCCGACCGGACGCCCGACGCCCCCGGCAAGGGCGCCGGCGCCTACTACCCGGCGGGCAACTACACCTACCTCAAGACGTTCGACGTCCCGGCCGAGTGGGCCGGGAAGGTCGTCGCGCTCGAGTTCGGCGGCGCCATGCGGCACGCGATGGTCTACGTCAACGACGAGCTCGCCGGCAACCGCGCCGACGGGTACGCGCGCTTCCTCGTCGACGTGACGCCGTTCCTGCGCCACGGCCGCCCCAACGAGCTGCGCGTCGAGGTGCGCACGGGCCAGGACTCGCGCTGGTACTCCGGCGCCGGCCTGCACCGCGGCGTCGTCTTGCACGTGGACGCCCCGGTCCACGTCGTCCCGGACGGCGTCCGGGTCACGACCCTGTCCCTGGAACACGACCGGGCCACCCTCGAGGTGGCCACGACCGTCCGCAACGCGGGCCTGGTCACCGCCACCGTGACCGTGACCACCGAGGTCACCGACGCCGACGGCGTCCGGGTCGAGGGGGATTCCACGCCCGTCACCGTCCCGCCGGGCACGACGCAGCGCGTCCGGCAGCGGCTGTACCTGGACGCCCCGCGCCCCTGGTCGGACCGATCGCCGCACCTGTACACGGCCACGACCACGCTGTCCTCCCCGGGAAACGAACCCGAGGAGCGCCGCACCACCTTCGGCGTCCGGACGATCACCGTCGACCCCAAGCACGGCCTGCGCCTCAACGGCGAGACGGTCAAGCTGCGCGGGGCGTGCATCCACCACGACAACGGCCCGCTGGGCGCGGCGGCGATCCCGCGCGCCGAGGAGCGCCGCATCGAGCTGCTCAAGGCGGCCGGCTTCAACGCGATCCGCACCGCGCACAACCCCGCGTCGGCGGCCATGCTGGACGCCTGCGACCGCCTCGGCATGCTCGTCATGGACGAGGCGTTCGACATGTGGGTGCGCGGGAAGACCCCGTACGACTACGCCCTGGACTTCCCGCAGTGGTGGGCGGCCGACCTCGAATCACTCGTCGCCAAGGACTACAACCACCCCAGCGTGATCCTGTACTCCCTCGGCAACGAGATCGTCGAGGTCGGCACGCCACACGGGTCGGTGCTGGCCCGGGCGCTCGCCGAGCACGTCCGCGCGCTCGACCCCACGCGTCCGATCACGAACGGCGTGAACGCCGCCCTCACCGTCCTGGACGAGCTGCCGGCGATTCTGGCCGCGGGCGGCGGGCTCAACGAGGCCATGGCCGACATGGGCGAAGGCATGAACGCGCTGGGCGCCAGCGAGCAGGTCACGCGCCGCACCGCCGAGTCGAGCTCGGTGCTGGACGTGCTCGGGCTCAACTACGCCGAGGGCCGCTACGCCCTGGACGCCGAGTTGTTCGGTCACCGCGTCCTGGTCGGCTCGGAGACGTTCCCGACCCGCATCGGACGGCTCTGGCCCATGGTGCGGCAGCATAGCCACGTCATCGGCGACTTCACCTGGACCGGCTGGGACTACCTCGGCGAGGTCGGCATCGGCGCCACCGCGTACGCCGACGACAGGGATGCCGTGCCCGCGCTGGAGCGCGAGTTCCCGTACCTCACGGCGTGGTGCGGCGACCTCGACCTCACCGGCTTTCGGCGGCCCGTGTCGTACTACCGTGAGGTCGTGTTCGGCCTGCGCACGGAGCCCTATGTGGCCGTGCGGCGTCCTGAGCACCACGGCCGCGCCATCGCCCTGCAGTCGCCGTGGGCGTGGAGCGACTCGGTCTCGTCCTGGACGTGGCCCGGCTTCGAGGGCCGCGGCGTCACCGTCGAGGTGTATGCGGACGCCGACGAGGTGGCCCTGTTCGTGGGCGGCACCGAGGTGGGCCGGGCCCGCGAGGACGCCAGACTGCCCCGCGCGTTCGTCGTCGAGACCACCTACGCGCCCGGCGAGCTGGTCGCGGTGGCGTACCGCGACGGCGCCGAGGTCGGCCGTACCGCGCTGGCGACCGCCGGCGAGCCGCGCCTGGCGGCGTCCGCCGACCGCACCCGCCTGCGCGCCGACGGCACCGACCTGGCCTACGTGGCGATCGAACTCGCCGACGCCGACGGCCGGCCCGTGCCCTGCGCGGACGCCGAGGTGAGCGTCGCCGTCGCCGGCGCCGGCGTCCTGGCCGGGATGTGCAGCGCCAACCCCAAGACCGCCGAACGGTTCGACGCGCCCACGTGGCGCACGTTCGACGGGCGTGCCCTCGCCGTCGTCCGCCCGACCGGGGCGGGCCCCATCGCCGTGACCGTGAGCGCAGCGGGCCACCCGCCCGTGACCATCGACCTGGAGGCCGTCGAATGACCGAACCGCTTGTCGTCCACACCGCCGAGGGCGCCGTAAGCGGCGCGTGGCGTCCCGAGTTGGGCCGCTCGGCGGCGTTCTTGGGCATCCCGTTCGCCGAGCCGCCGGTCGGGGAGCTGCGGTTCGCCGCGCCCGTCCCGCGCGCGCCGTGGGACGGCGTCCGGGACGCCACCGCGTACGGTCCCACCGCGCAGCGGCGGGCGTTCGGCGAGGTGACCGCGATCCCCGAGCCGAGCATCCCCGGCGACGACGTCTTGAGCGTCAACGTGTTCACCCCGGCCCCGGGCGAGCCGGGCGCCCACCTGCCCGTGCTGTTCTGGATCCACGGCGGCGGCTACAAGGCCGGCTCGCCGGCGAGCCCGTGGTACGACGGCTTCGCGTTCAACCGCGACGGCGTCGTCACCGTCAGCGTCGGCTACCGGCTGGGCTTCGACGGGTTCGGCGCCATCGAGGGCGTGCCCGCCAACCGCGGCCTGCTCGACCAACTCGCCGGCCTGGCCTGGGTGCAGCGCAACATCGCCGCATTCGGCGGCGACCCCGGCAACGTGACGATCGCGGGCCAGTCCGCGGGCGGCGGGTCGGTGCTGGCGCTGCTGGCGTCCCCGGCGTCGGCGGGCCTGTTCCACGCGGCGATCAGCCACTCCGGCGCGATCGCGCCCGTCCCGGCGGACGTCGCCGCCCAGCGCACCGCCCGCCTGGCCGAACTGGCGGGCGTCCCGGCGACCCTGGCGGGGTTCCGCAGCCTGTCCGAGGACGCGATCCTCGACGCCACCGCCCTCATGGAGGCCCCGCCCGCCGGCCCGCCCGGCTCGCCGCAGGACGTCGTCGACGGCATGCTCGCCGGCGGCGGCATCGGCGGCCTGCAGTTCCTGCCGCAGGCCGACCCCGCGACCCTGCCCGCCGACTGGGTGGCCGCGGTCGCGGCGTCCGACCTGCCGCTGCTGCTCGGCACCGTGGCCCACGAGTTCACGTTCATCGGCCAGATGGTCGCCCCCGCGCTAGGGGACGCCGACGTCCCGAGCCTGCTGCGGGCCGGCCGCCTGGGCGAGCTCACCGACGACTACGCCGCCGCCCACCCCGAGCTGCCCGGGCCGCTGCTGCTGGGCCAACTGATGACCGACACCACGTTCCGCGTCTGGGTGCCCGCGGTCGCCGCCGCCCGCGCGGCGCGGGGAGTGGCCGGCACCTGGGCGTACGACTTCCGCTGGCCGAACGCCACGCACGGGCTGGTCGCCCACTGCTCGGAGCTGCCGTTCGCGTGGGACAACCTGGCCGACCCGAAGGTCGAATCCTCGTGCGGCCCGGACGCCCCGCAGGCCCTCGCCGACGCCATGCACGGCGCCTGGGTGCAGTTCGTCGCCATCCACTCCGCGCCCTGGGCGCAGTGGACCCCGGACGCCCCCCGCACGATGGTCTTCGACGCCGACTCCGCCGAGGCGGACGCCTACGTGCTCGAAGCCCGCGTCGGCGCGCACCTGGCGGCGTCATGAGCACCCTCCCCTGGGGCCCGCGCGTCCGCGTGGTGAGCGACAACGACTACGCCGGCGACCCCGACGGCCTGCTGCAGCTGGCCCACCACGCCCTGTCGCCGTCGGTCGAGCTGGTGGCCGTCGTCGGCTCGCACCTGCGCGTCGGCGACCCCTGGAACGCCGACGGCCGCTCGGCCGAACATGCCGCCGACAAGGCCCGTCACGTGCTCGCGCTGGCCGGACGCCCCGACGTTTCGGTCGTCGCAGGCACCGAGCTGGCCCTGGTCGACCGGCACACACCCATCGACTCGCCCGGCGCGCGGGCGATCATCGACGCCGCGCTGGCCGACGACGACCGGCCGTTGTACGTCTGCCTCGGTGCCGGCCTGACCGAGCTGGCCTCGGCGTGGCTGCTGGAGCCGCGCATCGCCGGACGCCTCGTCGCGGTCTGGATCGGCGGCGCCGAGTACCCCGGCTTCGACACCCCGCCCGGGGCGTCGGCGTCCGAGTACAACACCGCCATCGACCCGATCGCCGCCCAGGTCGTGCTCAACGACAGCGACCTCCCGCTGTGGCAAGTGCCGCGAACCAGCTACCGCCAGGCGCTGGCGTCCTACGCCGAGCTCGAGCGCGGCCTCGTCGGGCCGCTGGGCGAGCACCTGTACGCCGAACTGCTGCAGGTGGGCCGCATGGTCGCGGAGTTCGGCAGGAACCCCGGCGAGGCGTACGTCGTCGGCGACTCCCCGCTCGTGCTGCTCACCGCGCTGCAGACGGCGTTCGAGCCCACGCCGGCGTCGTCCGACTACGCCGACCTGCCCGCGCCCGTGCTCGCCGACGACGGCTCCTACACCGGACGCACCCAGCCCGGCCGCACCATCCGCGTGTGGACGCGCCTCGACTGCGCCCTGATGATGCGCGACCTCTACGCCAAGCTCGCCGCCCTCTGACCCCCTCGACACCGCCCGCACCCGAAGGAAGAACATGCCCGGACCGCTGCTCACCACGCTGACCGCCGCCGACGGCACGGCGTTCCGCGACCTCGACCACGACGGCGTGATGGCGCCGTTCGAGGACCCGCGGCTGTCGCCCGCCGAGCGGGCCGCCGACCTGACCGGACGCCTCAGCGTCGCCGAGAAGGTCGGCCTGCTGTTCCACAACGTCATCGAGATGGGCCAAGGCGGCACCCTGATGGACGGCGACGGCATGATCTCGCTGCTCTCGACGCGAGAACTGGTCGCCGACAAGCTGATGAACCACGTCAACGTGCACCAGATCGGCACGGCGCGGGAGACCGCGCGCTGGTCGAACGCCCTGCAGGAGGTGGCCGCGACCACCCCGCACTCGATCCCCGTCACGGTGAGCACCGACCCGCGGCACGGTTTCGCCGAGAACTTCGGGGCGGCGTTCGCGTCCGGGGCGATGTCGGCGTGGCCCGAGCCGCTCGGGCTCGCGGCCCTGGCCGACCCCGATCGCATCAGGGAGTTCGCCGACATCGTCCGGCAGGAGTACGTCGCGGTCGGCATCCGGTCGGCGCTGCACCCGCAGATCGACCTGGGCACCGAGCCGCGCTGGGGCCGGCAGTTCCACACGTGGGGCAGCAACGCCCAGCTCACCGCCGACATCGCTCAGGCCTACATCGAGGGCCTCCAGGGCTCGCCCGGCCTCGGCCCGACCTCGGTCGCCGCGATGGCCAAGCACTTCCCCGGCGGCGGCCCGCAGGCCGACGGCGAGGACCCCCACTTCCCCTACGGCGCCGAACAGGTCTACCCCGGCGGCCGGTTCGCCGAGCACCTCGCACCTTTCGAACGGGCCCTGGCCTGCGGGACGTCGGCGATCATGCCGTACTACGGCAAGCCCATGGGCCTCGTCCTCGACGGCGAGGCCGTCGAGGAGGTCGGCTTCGGGTTCAACAAGCAGATCCTCACCGGGTTGCTCCGCCAGCGGCTCGGCTACGACGGCGTCATCTGCACCGACTGGGGCCTTGTCACCGACGCCGTCGCGTTCGGCAAGCCGCTGCCCGCCCGTGCCCACGGCGTCGAGCACCTGTCGCGCTACGAGCGCGTCGTCAAGATCCTGGACGCCGGCGCCGACCAGTTCGGCGGCGAGTCGTGCCCCGAGCTCGTCGTCCAGGCCCTGGACGAGGGCCGCGTCACCACCGAGCGCCTGGACGCCTCCGTGCGCCGCCTGCTGCTGGTCAAGTTCTCACTCGGACTCTTCGACGACCCCTTCGTCGACGAGGACGCCGCCGAGGCCGTCGTCGGCAACGAGGGGTTCCGCGCCGAGGGGCACCGCGCCCAGGCGGAGTCGATCGTGCTGCTGGCCAACGAGCCGGTCTCCGGGGGACGGCCCCTGAGCCTGTCGAAGGGCCAGCCTGGCATCCTGCCGCTGGCGCCCGGGCTCAAGGTGTACACCGAGGGCGTCACCCCGGACGCCGCCGCCCGCCTCGGGGGGCCCGTCTCCGACCCGGCGGACGCCGACGTGGCCGTCGTCCGGCTGGCCGCGCCGTTCGACCCCCGCGACGACCTGTTCCTGGAGGCGTTCTTCCACTCGGGCTCGCTCGACTACCGTCCCGGGCTGGTCGTGCGGCTGCGCGAGCTGGCCGCCAAGGCGCCGCTGGTGCTCAACGTGAACCTGGAGCGCCCCGGCATCCTCACGCCGTTCGTGCCGTTCGCGGCGGCGATCCTGTCCGACGTCGGCTGTTCGTCCGACGCCCTGGTCGACGTGCTCACCGGCGAGGTGGCGCCGCTCGGCGTCCTGCCGTTCGAGATCCCGCGCAGCATGGACGCCGTCCGGGCGAACCTGCCGGACGTCGCCGACGACACCACCGACCCCCTCTTCCCTGCCGGGCACGGGCTGCGTTACTGAGCCCCTCTGCCTCGCCGACACTCCATGAGTTCCTCCGAATCGCGGGGAAAAACTGGAGTGTGGGCGCGTTGATGGAGTGTCGGCGCCCCCGGGAGGACAGGAATCCCCCGGGCTCAGGCGCCGCGCTCGACGCGTTCCAGGCTGACGGCGTCGAGGCGTCCTGCGGCGAGGTCGGCCCAGGACCCCTCGAACGTGAACTCCGAGAACGCCCCGGCGGGGAACCAGCACTGGAGGGCGTCCGCCTCGGCCGGCGCGGACGCGTACGCGAGCTCGGCGCTCAGCGACGGGATCGTCGGCGCGTGCCCCACCACGAGCAGCCCGGACACCTCGTCGAGGATCTCGCCGATGCGCTGCAGCATCGTCTCGGTGCCGCCGTGGTAGAGCGCGTCGTGGAACTCGGCGGGGATGCCGAGCCCGAGCGCGTCGAACGTCTGCCGCGTGCGGGTCGCGGACGACACCAGCGCGTACTGCAACCCCAGCCGTGACAAGACGATGCCGGTGGCGCGGGCGTCCTCGACCCCGCTGGGCAGCAGCTCACGGGCCCGGTCGCCGTGGGCGTGGTTGGCCTCAGTCTGGGCGTGGCGCATCAGGACCAGTCGTCGCATGGACCCAGCGTAGGGCCGCCGTCAGGTGAGGTGCGGGCGCAGGCAGTGCAGCTTGCGGCGCGTGAACTCGACCATGGAGGGGACGGCGCTGTCGCGGTCGGCGCCGTGCGGCATGCCCCGGACCTCGTACACCTCGACCTCAACCCCGGCCTCGCGCAGGCGGCGGGCGTAGTCGAGGTTCTCGGCGTGGAACAGGTCGACGTCGCCGACGCCGATCCAGGCGGGCGGCAGGCCGCCGAGGTGCTCCCGCCGGGCGGGCACGGCGTAGGGGCGGTCCTCGGCGACGCCGGGTTCGCGCCCCAGGTAGGACGTCCAGCCGTAACGGTTGGCGGGCGGCGTCCAGACCAGGGCCCATTCGCCGGCGGCCTCGGCGCGCGGCACGGTGCGGTCGTCCAGCATGGGGTAGACGAGCAGCTGGAACGCCACGGCGAGCCCGTCGTCGTGGGCGCGCTGCACCAGCGAGGCGGCCAGCCCGCCGCCGGCGCTCTCCCCGCCGACGACGACGCGCGCGGGGTCGACGCCGAGCTCGTCGGCGTGGGCGATGAGCCAGTGCAACGCTGCGTGGCAGTCGTCCAGGGCGGCCGGGAACGGGTGTTCCGGCGCGAGCCGGTAGTCGACGCTCACGACGAGGGCGCCCAGTTCGAGGGCGACCCGCGCGCACCAGGCGTCCTCCATGGCGGTGTTGCCGAGGATGTAGCCGCCGCCGTGGATCCACAGCAGCGCCCCCGACGGACGCTCTCGCCCGATCGGCTCGTAGGTGACGACCTTCGCGGCGGGGCGTCCGCCCTCGGCCGGCAGCGTGCGCAGCTCCCCGCGGACCCCGTCGGCGAACACGTTCGCGGGCACCGGCTGCGACGTGGCCAGCCGCGCCAGCAATCCGAACGGCAGCGGGACCAGCGCCAGCGGGCTGAGCAGCGCGGGATCCGCCGCCCGCAGGGCCTGAGCGTGGCGGACGGCCGTCGGCGCGGCCTTGACCGCGAGGGCCGCCGCCCCGGCGAGCAGCAGGGGCTTGAGCAGGTTCATGGGGTCATCCTGCCGGACTGGGCGCGGTCCGGCGAGCCACGTCGTCGAGGGGGCACGGCAGTTCGAGACCGGAGCCTCTTGCCAGCAGGGACGCCGCGGTGGCACCATCGCCTGAAGCGACTCAGCGGTTCAAACGCGTGCCGACTGTGGTCTGTACACCGAATGGAGTACACCATGGCACGCGCACATCTGGCGTCCGTGCATCCCCAGCCCACGGACGACGCCCCCCAGTCCCCCGCCAACGACGGCAACACCCACGTCCCGGACGACGGCTCGTACCAACCCGCGCACGACAGCCTGACCAACCGCCGCGAGTTGACCGAGCTCCTGCTGCGTCGGCTCGCCACCGCCACCCACCCGGACGCCCGGCTCGACCTGATCGAACGCGTCGTCGGGCTCAACCTCGACCTCGCCGACGGACTCGCCCGACGCTACGTCCACCGCGGCATCGAGCCGGACGACCTCGTGCAAGTCGCGCGCATGGGGCTGCTCCTGGCGGTCAAGCGGTTCCGGCCGGGCGCCGGACCCACCTTCGCCGCCTTCGCCGTCCCGACCATCCTCGGCGAGCTGCGCCGGCACTTCCGGGACCACGGCTGGGTCGTCCGCCCGCCCCGGCGCCTCCAGGAGCTGGGCTCCCGCGCCCGCGCCTGCCGCGGCGAACTCGAACAGGAGCTCGGGCGCACCCCCACCCCAGACGAGCTGGCCGCGTGCCTGGGCGTGTCGTCCGACGAGTTGCACGAGTGCGCGTCCGCGGATTCCGGGTTCCGCCTGCGGTCCCTGGACGCCGACGCGGACGACCCCCAGACGGCCTGGCTGCGCGACGAGGACGACGCCCTGGAACTGCTGCCCGACATCCTCGCCCTGCGCCAGGCGCTCGCGGACCTGCCCCAGCGCGAGCGCGACGTCCTCGTGTGGCGGTTCGGGCACGAGCTCACCCAGAGCCAGATCGCGGCCCGCATCGGCGTCAGCCAGATGCAGGTGTCGCGGATCCTGTCGGCCAGCCTGGCCCGCCTGCGGCACTCGCTCGCGGACGACGACGCCGCGCTGGCCGGCTGAACCTGCCGGTCGATGCACGCGACGCCGGGCGGGTTGGGACGCGCCGACTCGACGCGTCCCAACCCTCGCCCACTGTTGGACGTCATCGGCGCCGGCGCAGAACGCGCTCGGGCGCACCCCACCCCTACCCCGTGTCGGAGGTCCTCACGCCCCCGGCTCCCGTGCGGTCGTCCATCGTCCTCCTTCGCTCAGCCCCCCACAGAACCGGCTCTCACGCTTCCTCCGGATCCGCCCCGGTCTCGATCACCCGGCTCGCCAGCTCGCGCAACTTGACGTTGCGGTTCTGGGACGCCTGCCGCAGCCGGTCGAACGCGTCCGCGGGCGGGATGCGGTGTCGCTCGACCAGGATGCCCACGGCCTGCCCCACGAACCGGTGGCTCTCCACCGCCCGTTCGAGGTTCTCCAGCCGGCGGGCGTAGTCCTCGGCGGCCAGCAGCCGGTCCACCGCGATGTCGAGAGCGCGCGCGAGCAGGTCGCCGACGATCAGCTCATCGGCGGACACCGCTCGCGGCGCGGGGAACTCCACCCAGGTGAGGCACCGGACGAGCGTCGGCGAGTCGTGCCGGATCACGATGCCCCGCCGGCCGTTGGCGGTGGCCCCTCCGGAGACGTCGCCGTCCTGAAGCATCGCGAGGGGCACGTCTCCGAGCTCGCCGGTGTGCAGGGGCCCCTGGTCGGTGAACACCGTCTCCGGCAGGTCGTCTCGGCCGTGCGCCCGCCCGCCGACCACCCGGAGGTGCGCCCGCCCGTCGAACAACACGCCGAAACCCCGGACGGCGTCGGCGAGCAGCTGATCGAGTTCGGTGGCGTCCGCGAAGCCGGCCACGATGCGCGCCACCGCCTCGCGCCGCGCGCGCGAATCGTGCTCCCGGGTGACGTCGCGCAGGGACTTGATGATCCCCCGACGCCCGAACTCCTCGCTGGTCACCGCCACGCCCCAGTAGTGGGCCCACACGGTGCGGCCGTCCCGGCTGCGGAGCTGGTACTCCCCCGCCATGGGCCGGCCCTCGACGATGGCGTCGTGGTCGGCCGAGATGCGCCGGAACTCCTCGGGGGACCGCGCCGGATCCGGCCACCACGGGTACGGCGGACGGAACGGGCCGTCCGCAAGAGACCACCCCAGCATCTCGGTGAACGTGCCGCTCAGCTCGGTCACCAGGCCGTCCGGGTCCGCGATCAGCAACGCCGTCTGCAGCGTCCCGATGATGGCGCGGCGCCAGGCGGCGTCCGAGGAGCGGGCCAGGGCCAGTGCGGCATTGGACGCCAGCCTGGCGCGCAGTTCGCCCAGCGAGAACGGCTTCTCGATGTAGTCGTCGGCGCCCTCGTCGATGCCCTCGACGACGGCGTCCAGCCCGGCGCGCGCGCTCAGCAGCAGCACCGGCACGAGGCGCAACTCCGGGTCGGCCCGGATCTCCCGCACCAGCGCCAACCCGTCCAGGCCCGGCATCATCACGTCGGACAAGATCACGTGCGGACGCCGCGCCCGCGCCCGCCGCAGCGCGTCCTCGCCGTCGGTGGCGGTCTCGATGTCGTACTCGTCGGCCAGCGCATCGGCGAGGTAGCCCCTCAGGTCGGCGCTGTCCTCCACGATGAGGAGCCGCAGCCGGCGTGCGGCCTGTTGCTGCTCCAGCTGGGCAAGCTCGTCGGCGACGGACGCCGGCGCGCCGGCCACCCCCCGCCAGGACGCCATCTCGCGCAGGAACGACCCGACGTCGCGACGCGTGACCGAGCGCACCGCGCCGCCGGCGGGCAGGGCCGGGGCCGGCACGTCGTACGGCAGGTCGAGGGTGAACGTGCTCCCCACGCCCACCCGGGACTGCAACTCGACGCGCCCGCCCAGGAGATCGGCGAGCTGGGCCACCATCGCCAGGCCGATGCCGGCGCCCTCCGTGCTGCGGGCCTGCGCGTGCGGGGGCAGCTGGACGAAGCGGGTGAACACGCGCTCGCGGTCGGCGGCCGGGATGCCGACACCGGTGTCGGCCACACTGACTCGGAAGCGGTCGCCGGCGTCGGTCAGGGTGACCTCGATCGACCCCGAGGGCGTGTACTTCACCGCGTTGGCGAGCAGGTTCAGCAGCATGCGCTCGTACATGTCGTGATCGAGCCGGGCGGGGCGCGGCAGGGACGCGATGTCGGTGCGCAGGCGCAACCCGGCCTGCTCGATGATGGGCGCGAAGGCGTCGCAGAGCGCGCGGGTGAGCGCCGACACGTCCAGCTCGGTGACCGCGGGCCCGATGCGGCCCGCCTCGATGCGGCTGAAGTCGAGCATCGCGTCGACCATGCGGGTGAGGCGTCCGACGTTGTGCTGCGCCAGGATCAGCCGCCGCCGGGCGGCGTCCGGCAGGGACGGTTCGCCCAGTGCGTCCTGGACGGGGGCCGCGATGAGCGCCAGGGGCGTGCGCAGTTCGTGGCTGACGTTCGCCAGGAAGGTGGACTTGGCGGCGTCCACCTCGTACAGCAGCCGGCCGCGCAGGCGCTCGCTCGCCAGCTCGTGCATGCCGGTCAGCACGCCCGACAGGAGCGAGACCAGCAGCGACGCGTAGCCCTGCCAGGTGGCGTCGCCCGCGTGCCCCGTCGGCACGGCGACGACGAGGATCATCGAAGGCCGGCCTGACGCGTCCTCGGCGAGCGGGTAGGCGTGGAGCGTCCCGTCCGGCTCGGACGCCGTGGCCGGCGGCGTGGACTCCTGCCGCTGCGCGCTGCGGGCCGCCTGGTGGGCGAGCGCGAGGGCGTCCGCGGCCCGTTCGTCGCCGAAGGTCGCGACCACGGGGGTGACGGGGGGGACGGGGGGGACGGCGTCCTCGCCCGGGCCCACGACGTAGAAGCCCAGCGCGGGGAGGTCGGCATGGTTGCCGGCCAGGATGCGGGCCGCCTCGCGGGCGACGTCGGCCGGCGTGTCGTGGCGGCGCAACTCCGCCAGGAGGCGCAACAGGGTGTCGAGGCGGCGCTCGGCGTCCGCGACCTGTCCGCCCATGCCCACGTGCCCGATGCCGATGTCGATGCCGTTCACCCTCGCGCCTCCGTCTCCTGACGTCGCGACAAATCTACCGGGCCACCCCCCGGAAGGCTCCGGCATCGTTTGCCGCGACGCCCGCGGGGTAAGGGGAGGGAAAGCCACACGGCGATCACGCCACGGCGAAGGAGGAAATCATGGGTATCGGGGACAAGATCCAAAACGCCGCTCAAGACGCTGCCGGCAAGGTCAAGGAGGCCGCCGGGAAGGTGACCGACAACGAGCGCCTAGAGGCCGAGGGCCAGGCGGATCAGGTGGCCGCCGACGTCAAGCAGGCCGGCGAGAAGGTGAAGGACGTCTTCAAGAACTGACGCCGAACCGGGTCGCGATCCGGGATCGGGAAAGGAGATAGGACATGGCCACACTGCTCTGGATCCTGGCGGCGGTCCTGGTGATCGCGGGGATTCTCGCCATCGTACGCAAGCAGCTTCTGTGGGGCATCGTGCTCATCGTGGTGGGGCTGCTGGTGGGCCCTGGAGGGGTGAGCGTGTTCACCTGATCCGGTGAATGAGGCCTCAGGTCGGGCGGTCATCCTGTCGGGTGGCCGCCCGATCGGCGTCCCGCCCCGGCTGGGGGCACCGAACCCGGCCCTTCGACAAGCTTAGGGACCGGAAGACAAGCTCACGGACCGGCGGCTGAGCTTGTCGAAGCCGTGACCCCTTTCACAAGGGACCGGAGGACAGCCAGCGGGGCCGATCGCTCCCCCGCAGCGATCGGCCCCGCCGACGCCACCCTCCGAGGAGGCCGACCCGCCCGCCGTGTGGCGGATGCGGGGGAACCGGCCCGTTGAGTCGGGTGGTGACGATGAGAATCATCGCGCAGCGGGATGGCCGCCGAGAAGCGCGCCGGTGGATCTGGCCGCTGATTGTCCGCTGACCGCACCCGCGGCGTCCGGTCAGCCGAGTCGCTCCACGTCCAGGACGAACCCCTGCGCGCGGAGCCGCTCGGCCAGCCGGGCCCCCAGCCCCGTCGCCGGGGTGAGGACGCCGGACGCCGCGGGCAGGTCGTCGGTGTCCAGCGCCAGCGCGAGGGCGCTTTGGCCCAGCATGATCGCGGTGCCGTCGTAGCCGGGGTCGTGCTCGGCGGCGACGGTCGTGCGGTAGCGGGCCCCGGTGGTGGTCGTGGCGTCGATCTCGAGGCGGAAGCGTCCGGCCGAGCGGCGGTCCGCGCTCGGACCCTCCCCCGGCTTGGGCAGGAGCCGGTCGAGGACGGCCCGGGTGGGCGTCCACCCCAGCAACGCGGACAGGGCCCGGACGCCGAGCCCCGCGGCCGCCGACACCAGTGGCGCGGCGGGGCCGCGACCGAAGTCGCTCGCCTCCCGGTAGGCCAGGCCGCGCCCGTAGGACCAGCCGCTGAGGGCGTTGGAGAGCCGGACCACCGCCTCGTTGTAGGGCGCCATCACGAACGGGCCCAGCCAGCCGCCGGTGCGTGGGTCGCGGCCGGGCCGGAGCGTGGGCCCCGCCGGGGGCTCGTCCGCGCGGCGGGGGCTGAGGGCATGCGGGTCGGCGAGCAGCCGCCGCAGCGTCGGATCGGCCCGGACGGCGATCGCCTGCTGCCGCGCCGAGTCGAGGGTGCCGCCGGAGATCCCGCCGCGCAGCGAGCGCACCACGAGGGTGGTCTGGCCCAGCTGCCCCTCACCGTCGGACGCCGCGCGCTGTGCGGTGAGAAGCACCCCGAGGTCCGACGGCACCGAGTCGAAGCCGCAGGAATGGACGATGCGGGCGCCGGTCTCGCGGGCGCGGGCGTCGATCTCGTCCAGGGTCCAGCGCACGAACAGCAGCTCTCCGGTGAGGTCGGCGTAGTGGGTGCCCTGATCGGCGGCGGCCCGTACCACCTCGCGCCCGAGGCGGGCGTAGGGTCCGACGGTGGTGGCCAGCACGCTGGTGCGGGACGCCAGCCGCCGCAGCCCGGCGGCGTCCGACGCGTCGACCTCCACCAAGCCGAAGGAGCGGGCGGCGTCGCCCAACCCGGCGCGCACGGCGTCCAGTCGTTGCCGCGAACGTCCCGCCAGCGCCACCCGCGCGTCGCTCCCCGCGGCGGCCAGGTGCCCGGCCGTCAGCGCGCCGACGAACCCCGAGGCACCGAGCAGGACGACGTCGAATTCGCGGTTTCCCATGGCGGCCACTGTGCCACGGCTGGCGTCCGGACGGCGGGGCGTGATAGCCCTGGGGAGTTCACCTCGACGAGAAGGGACCTTCGATGACTCTGCCCACCCGACGGCTCGGCACGACGGACATGCACATCACCACGCTCGGCTTCGGCGCGTGGGCGATCGGGGGCGGCGACTGGTCGTTCGGGTGGGGTGCGCAGGACGACGCCGACTCGGTGGCCGCGATCCGGCACGCCGTCGACGTCGGCATCAACTGGATCGACACGGCGGCCGTCTACGGGCTAGGCCACTCCGAGGAGGTGGTCGCGAAGGCGCTGAAGGACGTCCCGGACGCCGACCGTCCGCTGGTCTTCACCAAGTGCGGGCTGGTGTGGGACCCCGCCCAGCCCTTCGTCCCGGCGAAGCGGATCGGGCGCGCGGACTCCATCCGGGCCGACGTGGACGCCTCCCTGCGGCGGCTCGGCGTCGAGCGGATCGACCTCATGCAGGTGCACTGGCCGGCCGAGGACGGCGCCGAGATCGAGGAGTACTGGGGCGAGCTCGCGGCCGCGCAGCGAGCCGGCAAGGTGCGGGCGATCGGGCTGTCGAACCACGCCGTGCCTGCGCTGGAGCGCGCCGAGGCCGTCGCCCACGTGGACTCCCTCCAGCCCCCGTTCTCGCTCATCCGGCGGGACGCCGCGGCCGACGTGCTGCCGTGGTGCGCCGACAACGGCACCGGGGTCATCGTGTATTCGCCGATGCAGTCGGGCCTGCTCACCGGGGCGTTCGACCGCGCGCGCGTCGAGTCGCTCGACCCCAAGGACTGGCGCAGCCGGCACCCCGAGTTCACCACGAACCTCGACCGCAACCTGGCGTTGGTGGACGCGCTGAAGGTGGTGGGCGGGCGTCTGGGGGTCACGCCTGGGGAGGTCGCGCTGGCGTGGGTGCTGGCGCACCCGGCCGTGACGGGCGCGATCGTGGGCGCGCGGCGTCCGGACCAGGTCGACGGCTGGGTCGGCGCCGCCGGGCTGACGCTGGACGACGCGACCCTGGCCGAGTTGGCGGACGCCGTGGCGGCGTCCGGGGCGGGCACGGGTCCGGTGCGCTGAGGGTCTATGGGGCGGGGTTACCGCTGAATAACATGCGTGTAGTTATCCCCAGCAGTGGATAACCCTGTGGATGGCGGTGGGCGTCTCCCGACCGACGCGCGCCAGGTCTGACGGCTAGGCTTCCCACGTGAACACCGGCTCGTTCGTCTCGACCACCGACGGCCTGGCCGTCGTCACCTATGCGTGGCCCACCACGGTGACTCCCGCCCGCGGGGTCGTCCAGGTGGCCCACGGGCTCGCCGAGCATTCGGCCCGCTACGCCCGCCTCGCCGCCGCCCTCAACGCGGCCGGCTACCACGTCGGCTCGACCGACCACCGCGGCCACGGCGCCAGCATCGCCGGGACCCCGGGCGACTTCGGGGCCGCCGGCTTCACCGCGCTCTGGCGCGACCTGATCCAGTACGGCGAGACGCTTCGGGCCGAACACCCCGGGCTGCCCCTCTACCTTCTGGGGCATTCGATGGGCTCGTTCGCCGCCCAGAACCTGCTGCTCGAGGCGTCCGACCGCTACGACGGCGTGATCCTGTGCGGGTCCACGGCGATCGACGTGATGGCGGCCAACCTGGCGTCCGCGCCGGCCGGCGATCTGAGCGTGTTCAACGCCGGGTTCGAGCCGCGCACCGGGTATGAGTGGCTGACCCGCGACGAGGCCGAGGTCGACCTCTACGTCGCCGACCCGCTGTGCGGCTTCGCCCTGCCCCCCGAGACCACGCCGGCACTCTTCGGCAATGCGGAGCGGTTGTCCGACCGGGCCGAGCTGGCCCACATCCGCGCGGACCTGCCGCTGCTGCTCATCTCCGGATCCGATGACCCGCTGGCCGGCGGCGGCGACCTGATCCGCCTCCTCGGGCAGCGCTACTCGGACGCCGGCGTCCGCGACGTCACCGTGCACGTGTACCCGGGCGCCCGCCACGAGCTGTTCAACGAGACCAACCGCGACGAGGTCACGTCCGACGTCATCGCCTGGCTGCAGGCCCACTGAGCCCGGAGAGCAGCGCGCTGATCCGCTCGGCGGCCGCGCGGTCGGCGTCGGCCGGACGGTCGGCGTCGGCCAGGAACCCCGCCACGCTCCCCCCGGACGCGGTGCGGCGGCGGCCCGGCCGGCGGCGGCGTTCAGCTCGGCCGCGACGACGTCGAGGTCGGTGAGCGCGGTCGGCGTGCGAGGACGACCCGACGGCGAGCGCTGCGCTCGGGCAGGACGCCCGCGCGTCGGGAAGTCGACACTCGATGGCACTTCTGCCATGGCGCCGCGGGCGGGGCGGGGTAGAAGTGCGGTCGAGTGTCGACTTCCCGATCGGAACGCCCACGTCTCCCCGGGTGGCAACCGCGCGAATCACAGCGGTGTAGTTTTCCCCAGCCGTGGATAACCCTGTGGACAACGGGTGCGTCGACGGGTCGCCTCGCCACACCGGGGAGAAGAGGCACCGAGCAGAGAGGGGTACCTCATCCAGATCTGGATGAGAAACCCCTCTCCGGCGCCTACCCTCGCCAGCACCCCTCGGCAGCTCCGGAGACCTGCCCGACGGACTTGCCGTGCGCAAATGCGATCGCGGACAGGGTCGCCTGCACCCTCACTCGGGACCCGTAGCCGGACGCGGCAACACCGTCAGCACCCGCACCAGGTGGTCGTGGAACTCTGTGATGAACGCGGTGAGGAAGGCCCGGGTCTTGTCGTCGTTGACCGTCCCGTCCGGCGCGAACACGTCGGCGGAGTAGCGCACGTACGCCTCCGGCGACGTCATCTGCCGGGCGTTGCAGAAGCCCAGCACGCCCCGCAACGACTGCTGCGCCAGCGCGGTCCCGATCTGGCCGGGCGACGCGCCGATGACGGCGGCGGGGATGTGGTCGAACGAGTTCTGACCCCACGGCCGCGACGCCCAGTCGATCGCGTTCTTCAGGGCGCCCGGGATGGACCGGTTGTACTCCGGGCTGACGAACAGGACGGCGTCCACGGACGCGATCGACTCCTTCAGGGCGCGGCCCTCGGCGGGGAAGTCGGCGTCGTAGTCGGGGCTGTAGAGCGGCAGGTTGCCGATCGGGATCTCGGCGAACTCCAGGTCGTCGGGCGCCAGGCGAATCAGTGCCTTGGCCAGAACCCGGTTGATCGACGTCGAGGAGAGGCTGCCGACGAAGTAGCCGACCCGATAAGTCTTCATGGCTGGTCCGCCTTCGGTCTCGTGGGTGATGGGGCGAGATTAGCGGCCCGCCAAGATGCGACGTCACCCCCCGCGGCCGACCCGCCGGACCGCGCGAGGAGATCGCCGATTCCGGGGTGTCAGCCGTCGAGGCCGGGCAGCGGCGGGGTCGCCAGGAGCGCGTTCGTCTCCTCCACCGAGAACGCCGCCGGATCGAAGTCGGGCGGCATCCGGGCCAGTCTCTCCTCCATCCACTCGGCGTCTTCGGGGGCGATGCGCCCGGCGAGGGCGTCCAGCAACTCCTGATAGCCGTCGACGCCGCCCACGTCCTCGGGCGGGCAGGCGCGGCGTCCGGCCAGGCACACGCACAGGGGTTCGCCCTCGGGCCACGGCTCAACCGACTCGACCTTGATCGTGTGGTGCCAGGCGTCGCCGAAGTCGTACTCGTAGAACAGCCGGTCGCCCCGGACGCTCAGCACCTCGTCCAGGCGCACTTCGCTCTCGGGAATGCCTTCCTCGCCCTCGTCGACGTTGAACGGGTTCAGGAACGGTTCCGCGGTGAGGTCCTTCGTCTTGGGGCCCATGACGAAGTGGTGCAGGTGCGAGTCGGTCCAGCCCATGGCGACCTGCAGCAGGTCGTGGACCTGAGGGAGCGTGAGGTCGCTGGCGAGCCGGAGCCGACGCCAGATGACGGGCTTGGAGTGGTCCAAGTCGACCCTCACCACGTACGCCGCCCGTTCCGGACGCCTCGGAAGCAACACCGGAGGCCGGCGGCCGAAGCGCGCGTACCCGCTGTCAAGCGCGCCGAACCCGGACAGGGCCGAAATCGCCGCCTGCGGGCTGCCCAGCTGGTCGATCAGGTCCTTCGCCCAGGCACGCACGTCGTCCGCGGACGGCCCCGCACCCGGAAACGGGATCACATTGTCGTCGCCCATCGGACCTCCTCGCATCGCACCAGGAGCCTAGTGGGTGCCAGAGACGAGCGAGGTGCGGCTCATGGGGTCAATCGGCTTCATTCCCAGGCTCGGACGCGGTCGGTTCCCCCCCGGATGGGGATGCGGCCACGCATGATTCCGTCGCCGGCCGCCTCCAGGTGGTACCGCCCTGAATACGCCCGCATCAGTCGCTTGTCGCGCGCATGGGCCAGAAGGAGGGCACCGGGGTACCGGCGGCGTAGGTGTTCGTCGATCTCTGGCAGCAACCGCGCGTGACGGTGTTTCAGCGCCGAGGCGGACGCCGCGCCGACGACCACCACGGCGTCCAGCTCGTCCAGCCCCCAACGCGCCGCATACCTGTCGGGGTAGGGAATCAGAAGGACCGCCAAGCCCGATGCGACCGAGACCAAAAGCACCAGCGAGGGCGCCGCCCACGTGAGGAGCGCCAGGGGAGTCAACACGATCTCGCTCAAGATGGAGGCGAGTAGGGCCGCCCCCGCGTCGCGCGGCACGATGCGGCTCGTCTGCCCGGGAGGAACGATCTGAACCAGAGCCCGGTGGCCGAGGCGCCACGTGTGCCTTCTCTTGAGGGCGATCAACACGAGCCAGAACCACCAGCCCGTGATCGCCAGCGCCCACACCAGCACCGATCTGAGCGCTGGTGACTGGATCTTCGCCATGACCGGGGCCTCGGCCATGGCGAGGCCGTTGACGAGTGCGAGCGCGGGCAGGTCGCGGAGACGGGCGGGCTCCAGGCGCTCCATGTCGCTCATTGTGCTGGGAGTCAGCGACAGTCTCGCTAGGCGATCACACTGCACTGATCCGGAGGCCGATCGCGTGCCTCGGGCTCAGCTGGCCGGGTCATACTGGAACGCGCGTACCTCCTGCGCACAGCGGCACGCGGTGGCGATCTTGGCAGCCCACGCCAGCGCCTCGTCCCGGGTGGGCACCTCGAGCACCGTGTAGCCGCCCTCAAGGTGCCGAGTCTGGGGGTAGGTGCCCGCCGTCACGGTGCCGTCGCCGGCCACCATCACCGGGGCGACGCTCTCGTCGATGCCCCCGCCGAACACCCAGACGCCGGCCGCCTTGGCCTCGTCGACCACGGCATGGGCGGCGTCCGCCACGGCCTGGAACTGTCCCTCAGGGATGTCCATGACGCCGCTGGGGAATGAGATCAGGTACTTGGCCATCAGAGGACTCCTCGGAATTGTGTCGCGGGTGGGCCCATCCTGCCCGACGACGGCTCGGCCCGCACGCGCCCCCAGCAGTCACCCCCGACCGTCACCATCGTTGACCGTATTGCCGCCCTCTGGAACCATGCGACCCATGGCCGGGGACTGCACCAGGACCGAGTTCGAGCAGCAGGCCGAGGTGGCCCTCCTGACGTACCGGTTCCTGCGCTGGCTGTTGATCCTGCTCCCGGCGAACCTGCTGATCGTGACGACCGTCGTCGCGGCACTCTCTCGCGACCTGCCGGGCTCGATCAGCGCGTTCTACCTCGGACCGGTCCGGGACGTCTTCGTGGGCACGCTGATCGCGCTCGCGGCGTGCCTCATCGCCTACCAGGGCGTGGGCGAACTCGAGGACTACAACCTCAACGGCGCCGGCCTCTACGTCGTCTTCGTCGCCCTGATCCCGACCGGGTTCCCCGAGATGATGGACGCGCTGCGCCGCAACTCACTGCCCGGTGCGGTCACCCCGGCCGAGTATGTGACGTTCCTGCGGGTGGCGCTCACCGCCCTGCTCGGGCTGTGCCTGCTGCTCATGGCGCTGGAGATCCGCTCGGGGCGGATCGCACAGCTGCTGAGGGCCAGCCGGCTGGTGCTGGCATTCGTCGTCGCCACGGGCGCGGTGCTGGCCTGGTTCCTCGCGCTCGCCATGGCGCAGGTCTGGGTCGGTCCCGCGGACCAGGTGACCATGCCTGGCGTGACGATCGGCCCCCTGCAACTCAGCGTGCACAACCTGGCTGCCGTGTTCTTGATCGGCGCCCTGGCCGTGTCGGTGCTGACCAACACGTGGCCGTTCTACAGGTTCGCGGACCTGGCGTCCACCGGACAGCTGGCCTACCTGTGGATCTTCCTGGGCATAACCGCTGGGGCGGCGCTGGTGGCGCTCGTGGTGCACGCGGTGTCGCCTCGCCACGTCGTGATCGCTGTCGAGTGGTGGGAGATCGGCCTGTTCGGCATCTTCTGGGCCACGGAAACCTGGCGGATCGCCCGCCGCCGCGACGGGGCGTGGTCCGGGGAGGCTGCGCAGGGGCCACTCTGGGACCCCCCGCGCATGCCTTTGCCGCAAGCCTGAGGCATTCCACCCCTTCGGACGCCAGGTCATGCCGCTCGGGCGCGGGCGTGCCACACGTCGAGGTAGATCGGTGGCTCGAACTCGGCGGGTGGGCTGGTGCTTCGGTAGGTGTGTCCGGTGGGGGTGGTGGTGACGATGACGCCGTCGGGGCCGGGACGGGCCCACCAGTCAGGTGACTCTTTGACTTGGTTGCAGCGCTCGCACAGGCCTTGGGCGTTGTCGCTGCTCGTGGCCCCGCCTTGGTGGGCTGGGAGCGCGTGGTCGACGTGCCTGATGGGGGCGCCGCACCACGGTGTTCGGCAGAGTTGGTCGCGGGCTTGGACGAACCGGCGCAGGCTGGCCGGGAAGAGGCGTCGCTTCGATTCCATCGCGATCAGCTGGCCGCGGGGGGAGGCGTAGAGGCGGCGGACCCAGACCCGCGCTCCACCCGGCTCGGAGACCAGTGACCGGGCCAGGTCGGCAGGCACCGGGCCGTAGCCGGGAAGGATGGCCGGCCGTGTGTCGCCTTCGAGCAGGGTGGGGGCGCTCATCACGAGTTGGATCTCAACGGGGACTTGGCGGGCCTGGTCTTGGCCGGTGGTCCGGGTGACCAGGGTGTCAGCCATCAGTTGCGCCCGCCCGCGCGGGTCACCGGCGGCGCGGGCGCTGTCTGCGGCCCGGGTGAGCGCGGCAAACACGGCGACGCCCTGGGCGACGGGGAGTACCGCGGAGACGATGGCCATCGTGTCCGGGGCGGGCCGAAGGGTGACGCGACGGTCGGCCTCGGCCCGCGAGGCCCGCCGGACCATGCTGTGCGGGTCGAGTTCGTAGCCGACCCGTCGCGCGGCGGCCGCCACCTGACGGTCGGACAGGGTGGGCAGGGCCGTGGCGATCCGACGGTCGACCTCGGCCCGGTCGGAGTGGGTCAGGCACGCGGTTTCGCGGCAGACCAGGGTGGCGCGCCACTCGCTGATGAGGCCTTGCGTCAACACGCCCATCGTGTGCGGCAACTCCCCCACGAGCGCCTCGGCCAGCCCCAACAGCCGGTCGCCCCGATGCGGCGACTCACGGCGGGCCAGCGCGACCTGGGCGGCCACGCCGCGCCCGCGGTGGCGGGCCGGCACCCCGCGGGCGGCCTCGGCGGCGACCACCGACTGCTTCAAGGCGACCGCCTCCCGGGCCTGTGCCGCGGCCAACGCGCCCTTGACGCTCTCCATCAGCCGCAGGCGGTCGATCCGCTCGGCGTCGGGGACCTCGGCGGGCAGGGTCAGCAGCGCATCGACCCAGTCGGCCAGGCCGGCTGTGGTCAGGGTGGGCTGCTCCATGAACCCAACGTATACGAACATTAGTTCGAATACAACCTTCTCTTCGTGAACGCAGTTGCTGCCCAACCGCAGCGCCCCAGTGGGTCTACGGAGCGAGGAGCCGTCGCAGATCAGCTCCGTGACGGCGCCAGCAGCCCAGCAGGGGCCCGCCGTCCAGCGGGCGCACGTTTCCAGCGCTCGACGCAGGACCGTCGACGGGAGTGTCAGTCCCACTGATGTTCTAGGTGACCCCCGCGATTCGAGTGCTGGATTCGTGCGTGCGGACGCGCACGCGGCCTGTGCTTGAGAGCTGGAAACCTGCGCGCGCCTGCCCGCCGCCCGGTTCGTGCGCTGAACTCATCCGCCGGACCGACCGGCGCCTCGTACGCCCGACTCAGCGAGCCCGGGCCTGGGCCACGAGAGCGCGGTGGAACGTGGTGTCGCCGGTCAGCTCGGGATGGAACGCCAGCCCGGTGATGTGGCGCTCGCCGACGGCCACGACCGCGTCGCCCCACCGAGCGAGCACCTTCACGCCCGGCCCGACGTCCACCACCTCCGGCGCCCGGATGAACGCGACGTGCGCGGGACCGAGCGCGGTCGTCAGGTCGACCTCCTGCGACTCGAGCTGCGCGCCAAACGCGTTGCGGCGCACGGCCACGTCGAGCAGTCCCAGTGACCCCTGACCAGGGGCCGCGTCCAGCACCTCTCGCGCCAGCAGCACCAGCCCCGCGCAGGTGCCGAGCGTCGGCAGCCCGGACGCCACGGCGTCCCGCAGCGGATCACGCAACTCGAAGATCCGCAGCAGCCGGTCGATCGTGGACGACTCGCCGCCCGGCAGCACCAGCGCGTCCAACCCGACGAGGTCGGCGTCCCGGCGGACGAGCACGCACGACGCCCCGAGGTGCCTCAGCAGGTCGACGTGTTCGCGCACGCCGCCCTGCAGCGCGAGGACGCCGACGACGGGATTCACCAGCCGCGCTCCGCGAGCCGGTGCGGGGCGGGCACGTCGGCGACGTTGATGCCGACCATGGCCTCGCCAAGCCCCCGCGACGCCTCCGCGATCACGGCCGGGTCGTCGAACCGCGCGGTCGCCTTGACGATCGCCGCGGCCCGCGCGGCCGGGTTGCCCGACTTGAAGATGCCCGAGCCCACGAACACCCCGTCGGCGCCCAGCTGCATCATCATCGCGGCGTCCGCGGGGGTGGCGACGCCACCGGCCACGAACAGCACGACGGGCAGCGAGCCACGCTCGGCCACCTGCCGCACGAGGTCGTAGGGCGCCTGCAGGTCCTTGGCCGCGACGTGGAGCGCCTCGGGCGACGCGTGCAGCAAGGCCTGCAGCTCCGCGATCTGCTGGCGGATGGTCCGGATGTGCCGCGTGGCCTCGGAGACGTCCCCCGTGCCCGCCTCCCCCTTGCTGCGAATCATGGCCGCGCCCTCGCTGATGCGGCGCAGCGCCTCCCCGAGGTTGGTCGCGCCACACACGAAGGGCACCGTGAACGCGTGCTTGTCGATGTGATGCACGTAGTCAGCGGGGCTCAGCACCTCGGACTCGTCGATGTAGTCCACACCCAACTCCTGCAGCACCTGCGCCTCCACGAAGTGCCCGATGCGGGCCTTCGCCATCACCGGGATCGACACCGCCTCGACGATCGCGTCGATGAGGTCGGGGTCGCTCATGCGCGCCACGCCGCCCTGGGCCCGGATGTCGGCGGGCACCCGTTCCAGTGCCATGACGGCGACGGCGCCGGCGTCCTCGGCGATGCGGGCCTGCTCGGCGGTGACGACGTCCATGATGACGCCGCCCTTCAGCATCTCGGCCAACCCGCGCTTGACGAGGTCGGTTCCCTTGGCAGTGTTCTCGATGGTCACGAAGATCCATCCTGACGGGCATACTGGTCCTGCGCTAGGGCCAGAACTGGCGCACTCTGCCTGGACCAGTTGGAGCACCATGCGCCCCGCCGCCGATCCCGCGTTGCCCGTCGTGCTCGACCGCACGTCCGGCGTCCCGTTGCCGCAACAGCTCTCGGACGCCGTCCGCCGGCTCATCTCGGACGCCGTCCTGCGACCCGGCGACGGCGTGCCGTCCACGCGGGCGCTCGCCCTGTCAGTCGGCGTGGCCCGCGGGTCGGTCGTGGCGGCCTACGACCAACTCATCGCCGAGGGCTGGCTCGTGGCCCGGCCGGGTGCCGCCACCCGCGTCAACCCGCTGCTGCCGCGGGTGCTGCAGCCGGAGCCTGGGCGGCTGGGCCTGTCGAAGTCCCCGAGCGACGGGACTCCGGACGATCAGACCGATCCCCGGCGGCTGAGCCTGTCGAAGCCCGGCGGGCTGGCGGCGTCCGCGGAGGTTTGCCCAATCCGCATCGACCTGCGCCCCGGGCGTCCGCTGCAGGACGACCTGCCGTCGGCCGCCTGGCGCTCGGCGTGGCGGGCGGCCGCGGACGCGCCCGTCGGGGTGGCGATCCCGCCGCTCGGCTGGCCGCCGCTGCGCGAGGCGATCGCGGATCACCTGCGCGTCATGCGCGGGGTGGCATGCGATCCGGGGCGCATCGTGATCGCCGGCGGCGGACGCGAGGGGCTGGGACTGCTGCTGGCCGCGACGCGCGTCCGGACGGTCGGGGTCGAGGATCCGGGGTTTCCGTCGCTGCGCCGCGTGCTGGAGCGTGCGGGGGTCGCGGCCTGCTCGCTCCCGGCTGACGCGCAGGGGTTGGTCACGGCGGCGCTGCCCGAGATCAACCCGCCGGACGCCGTCATCGTCACCCCGTCGCACCAGTACCCGCTCGGCGGCACGTTGCCCGTCGATCGTCGGCTCGCACTCGTGGCCTGGGCGCGGCGCCACGGCGTCTGGATCGTCGAGGACGACTACGACTCCGAACTGCGCTACACCTCCGAGCCCCTGCCCGCACTGGCCCGCCTGGACGCCGGACGCGTCGCCCTCCTCGGCACCTTCAGCAAGACACTCACCCCCGCGTTGGCTACGGGTTACGTCGTACTGCCGGAGGACCTTATGGACGCCGCCGCGTCCGTCCGCAGCGACCTCGGACAGCCCGTCTCGCTCGTCACCCAGCGCGCTCTGGCCGCCTACCTCGCCTCGGGCGCGCTCGCCCGGCACACGTCGCGTATGCGGCGGGTCTACCGGCGGCGCCGCGGCCAGGTGCTCGCCGCACTCGCGGGGCTGCCCGGCGCCCGCGTCACCCCCATGGACGGCGGACTGCACGCCGTCGTGTGGCTCGACCGCGACGACCGCCCCGTTCTGGACGCCCTCGCCCGTTCCGGCGTCGCGGTGGCCGGGCTGGCCGAGTACTGGGCGTCCAGTCCCGGACGCGGACACCGGGGCCTGGTCTTCGGGTTCGGGGGCGTGTCGGACGCCGACCTGGCCGAGGGGCTGGAACTCATCCGTGCCGCGCTGTCCTCGGCCGGGCGGGCGCCGGAGTAACCGCCGGCGCTAAGGGTGGGATAGCGCGTCGATCCGGAAGGTGCGAAGGAAGCGCGTGATCGCTTCGTCGGCGCTGGGCTCGCGCACGGTCGAGGGGGCGAGCGTCCCGGAGAGCAGGTCGCGGAACTGGGTGGGCGTGAGCTCGAACTCGGCGCTTCTCGAGGGCGTCACGGCGGCGTCCGGACCGGGCCGTGGTTGCGGCAACGCTCCCGGCCCGACCGGCACGACGGTGAGGACGCCGTCGGCCACGACGGCCGCCACGGAGACGCCGCCCACGTGGAGGACGTACTCGGTGGGCGGCTCGCCGGCGGCGTCCGGCTGTCGGAACGCCACCCGCAGGGACGCCGCCAGCGCGTCGTGGCTGACTCCCTCTCCCGGGGCGGGGTCCCCCAGCACCGCCCAGCCCCAGCGCTCGAGGGCCAGGACGACGGGTTCGAGCTCGCGGCCGAACGGCGTCAGCTCGTAGCCGCCCCTCACGGTCGGCACCCGGCGGATCACCCCGGACGCCTGGAGTTCCTTCAGCCGGTCACTCAGGATGTTCGTCGGGATCCGCGGCAGGGCGGCCTTCACGTCGCCGTACCGTCGGGCGCCGGACAGCAGATCGCGGACGATGAGCAGCGCCCACCGCTCGCCGACCCGTTCGAGGGCGCGCGCGACGCCGCTGTACTGGCCGAAGCCGCGCGGCGTCCGCGTCGCCATGCCCGCGCCCCGATCAGGACGAGGCGCCCGAGGCGTCTTGACCCTGCTGCGCCAGGTACGCCTCGGGACCCTGCTCGGCTGCCGTCGGCTCCATGTACAGGTAGCCGAGTAGGTTGCCGTCCGGGTCTTCGAGGTCGCGGGAGTACATGAACCCGTAGTCCTGAGCCGGGCGCGGCTCGCTGCCCCCGGCCGCGAGGCCCTTGGCGATCATGGCGTCGACCTCGGCGCGCGACTCGCAGGTCAGCGCGATCATCGTCTGGGCGTGGGTCCTGGGATCCGTGATCTCCTTGTCGGTGAACGTGGCGAGGAACTCCCGCGTCACCACCATGAAGTACAGGTTGTCGCCGAGCACCACGCAGACGGCGTTGTCGTCGGTGAACATCGGGTTGATGCCGTAGCCGAGCCCCTCGTAGAACGCCTTCGAGCGAGCGAGATCGACAGTCGGCAGGTTCACAAACATGCTGGTGGTCATGGTCTTCCTCCAAACGACGGTGCGATGATGCTCTAGCTTGCTTTTCGCAAGCTCACTTGTCAAGAGCAAGTGATGCCTTGTTTGGTGCAGTTGCTCCTGGGCATCGCGGCCCGGTCTCCGGGTTCGGGGGCGTGTCGGACGCCGACCTGGCCGAGATGCTGGAGGTCATCCGCGCCGGGCTGTCCTCGGGCTGGGTCACACCCCCGGGATCCCTGGGCGTCGACACTCCATCACCGCGCTCGCACTCCTCGAAATATGCGGAGTTCGAACGCAGTTATGGAGTGTCGGCACGGGCGGGGCGCGCACCAGACAGCGCGGCGCGCACCGCCGCCACGGCGTACGGCAGGGGGATGCGTTCCTGCTCCAAGCGCACGTCGCCGGCGCGGATGTCTGAGAGCGCCTGCTGCTCGGATTGCGTCAAGTGGCCGACGCGCCCACGGAACGGGCTGGGCTCAGTGCCTGCGAGGGACTCGAACCGGCGGAGCGTCGCGGCGTCCATGAGCATCGACTCCGTCTGCGGCACCGCTTGTCGGACCATCGACAGGATGCTCAGCCCGTAGGTGTCGAGGTCACCCCAGTACAACACGCGGGCGCGCTGGATCCACGGCACGTCGGCGAGCGCCGGGGCGGCGATGCCGTTGCCGTGGACGGCGACCACCCCGAGGTCGGACGGCAGCGCGGCCACGGTCTGCAGGTTCTCGCAGATGAGGACGACGTCCGGACGCCACGGCAGCCGGGACAGCTCGGCGACCTCGGCGGTCAGGTCCCGGACGCCGTCGTCCACCGCACCCACGTCGAGCCGTCGCGCGCGATAACGCCGCGGCTCGACGCGCAGCCCGAGGCCGGGCTCGCCCGTCAGCCCCTGGACGAGTCGCGTCACCAGCCCGCGATGCCGCTCGAGCCATTTGGTGTCCACGCCCTCGACCGGCACCTGACGCGCGAGCAGCTCCGACTGCGGGTTCAGGCCGAACCACTCCACGGTGGCGAGCAGCCGCTCCACGTCGCCGGGGCCCAGCTTGCCCACCGAACCCGCCACCGAGGGCAGCACCTCCCCCAGCACCGGCCACCGCTGGAGGATCGCGGACGCCGTCCGCACCACATCCCGCCACGCCCTCCCGCTGCCCGCGAGGGCGGCGACGGCGTCCGCACCCTCCAGGCGGACGCGGACCGGCAGCTCTTGGTCCCCGAAGCTGCGCCAGCGCCGCCGCTCCCACACCACGATCGCCCCCTCAGGCAGCCTCGCCGAACGCCAGCCGGCGACCCAGGCGGCCGCGGCGGCGGCGTCCGAGCCGACCTGCTGCTCCGACGGTGGCGCGAGCCCGAACTCGACCACCACCCCCGCGCCCAGGTCGTCGCGCCCGAGCCAGTCGCGATGGGCGCGCCGGTAGCGTGTCTCGGCCCAGGCGCGCAGGTCGGCGACCACCTTCACAACAGCGCCTCCTGCGCCGCATCGACCCTTGCCGACGCCACCTCGGGGGCGCCCACCTCGTCGAAGAGCATCAACTCGACGTGCGACCCGGACCCGGCCTCGTTGAGCACCACGGCGGCGCCGCCGACGTAGTCCTCCAGCGTCTGCAGCATCTTCAGCGGGGTGGCCAGCAGCAGCTGGAACCCGAACGTGCGAAACACGTCGAGGCCGGCCCGCGTGAACGCCGGATCGGTCTTGTCGAACGCCTCGTCGAGCACGACCAGGCCGTAGTTCGGCAGCGGCGCCCCGTCGCGGGCCAGCTGGTAGCGCAGCGCTGCGGCCAGGCAGAACGTGACGAGCTTCTGCCGCTCACCGCCCGAGAGCCCGGCGGCGCCCGCGAAGTAGTCGACGGTGCGCCCGTCGCCGTCACGCACCTCGGCGAGGAACTGCACGTGCAGTCGCGTGTCGAGGCACTGAGTGCGCCAGCGCACCTCCTCGGGCTCGCTCGACGACAGCCGCCGGATCAGGTCGCGCATGCGCACGAACCGGGCCTCGGCGCGCGCGCGTTCGTCGGCGCCCAACCCGGACCCGAGGGCGTCCTCCAGCGACCCGGACGTGATCTCGGCCAGGTCGCGCAGGAACACCGTCACCTCGGGCAGCCGGCGGTCGTCCACCCGGACGTGCAGGTACTCCCCCGGCGCGTACTCGGTCTGCCGCAGCGAGTCGTTGATCGGCTGGACCCGTTCTCGGATCTCCCGGCGCGACTGGTTGATGCGTTGCGCCAGCGCCCCGATGTTGTTGCGCGACTGGCCCTGCAGCAGGTCGAAGAACCTGTCCTCGAACTCGGGGAGGCGATCGGCCTCCAGCCGGCCGAGGATGGCCAGGTAGTCGGGCAGGTAGTCGACCTGGATCAGCAGGTCGGAGGACTCCGCGGGCCACCCCAGCTTGTACGCCTGCATGATCCGCTCGGCCCGGTTCGCCGCGTTACCCAGCCGCCGGTCGGCCGCCTGGACGTCGTGGGTGAGCCGCTCGGCCACGGCGCGCGCGGCCTGGTCGACGTCGGGTTCCGCGGCGCTGGAGAACCGTGCGGCCAACCGCGAGGCCACGACGTCAGGGACAGCAGCTCGGCTGTCCAAATCGCGCCGCCACCGATCCCGCTGATCGGCGAGCCGGTCGCGGTCGGCCTGCGTGCGCGTACGTCGCTCGCGCAGCGCCCGGGCGTGCTCGATCGCCTCCGCCAGGTGCTGTTCGGCCCGGCCCAGCGCTGCCTGCGCCTCGGCGAGGCCGGCCGTGTTGCGCAGTGTGTCGGCCCGCCCGACCATCTCCGCGAGGCGCTTGTCGGCCCCGGCCACGTCGACCTGCTCCCATGTCACGTCGCGGACCAGCGCCAGCGCGCGGGCCCGCTCGACCCGGGCGTCCCGCGCCGTCTCCGCCGCGTCCCGGGCCTCGCGCGCGGACGCCTCCGCCACCTGGGCCTGCACCAGCGCCGACTGCAACGCTTCCTGCCGCGCGGCCCGCGAAGAACCCAGGACCCAGTGCCGCCGGTCGTCGACCCCGGAGCGGTCGTCCTTCTCGTGGCGCGTCTCGGAGTGGCGCACCTGCCCGTTGGGCGTCACCCCCCGGACGACGCTGCGCAGCGCCGCCACCGAGTCGACACAGGCGTAGTCGAACCGCCGCGCCAGCTCCGCCGACAACCAACCCGCATGCTCGGACGCCGCCACCGACACCTTGTGCACCAGCGATCGCGCGTCGGCAGGCTCCGGCGCCGCCACGACCCGCGCCGGCACCCGCACGTAGAGCAACCGCAGCCCCAGAGACCGCTCGTCGACCAGCGCGCTCACGTGCGGGTACAGGTCGTCGGGCACCAGCAGGGTGCGGGCCAGCGACCGCAGAATGCGCTCGATCGGCCCCGTCCAGGCCGCCTCGCCGGGGCGCACCTCGATGAGCTCCCCAGCGAAAGCCAGCCGCTCGGCGGACGCCCCCGTCGCCGCCACCAGATCGTCGCGGAGCGTGACCAGTTGCTGCTCCAACCCCGAGCGCTGCAGCCGCAGCGACGACAACTCGCCCTCGATCTGCCGCACCCGGCTGCGCGCCTCGGCATGCTCGCCGCTCAGCCGGTGGCGGGCCTCGCGGGCGTCCTCGGCCTCGGCCAGGGCGTCGCCCGCCGCGGACGCCTCGGCGAGGAACCCCGCCCACCCCGCCTCCGCCGCGGGCACGGCCAGCCCCACCGCGTCCGCGGTCGCCTGCACCTGTCGCCGCAGCTGCCCGCGCTGCTCGACCATCGCGCGCTGGGCGGCGGCCTCGTGCTCCAAGGCCTCGAGCTCGCGCCCGCCGCGCCCCTCGACGAGCCGCCACGCGGCGTCCCGGTCGTCGCGGCCCGCGCGCTCGGCCTCGTCGGCGGCGTCCACCTCCGACGCCAGGCGCGTCAGGCGGGTCTCCAGCCCCTGCAGGTCGGACGCCGTGCGCTCGAGTTGGCGCGTGAGCCGCGCCGTTTCCAGGTGCTGCTGCTCGCCGGCCAGGGCGTCGCGCTCGTCGAGCAGGTGGGTGCGTTCGGTGTCGAGGGGGCGCAGGGGTGCCAGCGACTCCCGCTGGCGTCGCGCGTCCACGACGGACGCGTGCGCCGCGGCCAGCTCGTGGAACTGCTCGGTGGCCGAGGTGACCAGGTCGAACGTGTCGGGCTGGTCGAGCATGAACTCGCGCAGCAGGGTGTCGAGGCTGGTCAGGTTCTTCGCCGACTGGGTCTTGTGCAGCAGCCGTTGGGCCTGATCGCTGGCCAGCCCGAGCCGCCGCTGCAGCCGGGGCGCGAACGCCGAGTACGTGGGATGGACCCACCACGACGGGTGCGAGGCCTTGAGCCGCCGCTGGTCGAGCCCGTTCTCGGCGAACCCCTGGAGGGCCATCAGGTCGACCGGCTCCTCCGCCAGGCAGAACACGCTCGCGAGGTCTCCGGACGCCGTGGTGCCGCGCGGCAGGTGGAACAGCCGCAGGACCGTCGTCACCCGCCCGCGCCCGTCGTCGAACGTGAGCCCGACGGCGCTCCAGGTGGCACCCGGCCGCAGGAACGTGGTCGACACCTCGCCGGTCGAGCCGTCGGCCTCGCGTTTGTAAGCCCCGCGCACGTACGACACGAGGCTGCGCGACCGGTCGGCCGCCCCGCCCTCCTGCGCCGCGGCGTTGAACTGCAGCCAGCGCGGTTGCACCAGGACCGAGGCCAGGGCGTCCAACAGAGACGACTTCCCCGACCCCGACGGGCCCGTTACCAGCAGCCCGGCCCGGGGCACCGGCAGGTCGAAGGCCCCGTTGAAGGTGCCCCAGTTGACCACCTGCAGGCGCGCCAGCCGGTGCTGCCCCGGGGCGATCACGGCGACCCCACCAGGGCGTGCAGCTCGGCCGTCACGGCCAGCACCTCGTCGGCGTCGAACACCATGCCCAGGATCGGGGAGATCTCATAGCGCTCCTCCTCGCCCGTGCCCAGCAGCACGTTGGCGTTCTTCAGCTTCTCCACCGAGGCGTTCACCCGGCGGGCGAAACCGACGGCGTCGGCGTCGCCGGCCGTGCGGTACACGCTCGTGGCGTCGTCGATCTCGTCGCGCCCCACGAACACTCGCCGGTCGGACGCCGCCGCGCGCAGCAGCCGATCACGCAGGAACAGCACGATCACCGTGTCGATCAGGGTGAGCGGCGTCGACCGGATCACGCGGGGCAGGTCGGCCTCGGCCGACGTCATGTTGCGGACGAACGCGAGCCCCGCGTCGCGGTCGAGCACCAACTGCAAGAAGAGGTCGCCTAGGCGCTCGCGGATCGCCCCCTCGTCGGCGACGAGGCTCGGCCACAGGCGCGGGTGCCGGGCGCGATTCACGTACGGCCCGCGCAACAGCTGGACCAGCGCCCGCCGCGTGCCGTCGGGCAGGCGTCCGTGGTCGCCGTCGGTCAGCGGGCCGGCGACGGCCGGATCCGCCGGTTCGGACGCCGCGGGCGCGGGCAGCACGTCGGGGTAGGCGCGTCGTGGACTGCGCTCGGTCATCGCACCCTCCAATCACTCGGGACGTGATCAAAAAGGTAGCGGCCGGTCCTGACAGTTCTCGTGGCGCCCGTGCGGCTGGTCCACGAGAGCTCCTCGGTGGCGGTCACCCGGGTGCCTGCGGCGTCCGCGAGCAGCAGCAGTCCGACGACGGACGCCAGCCCCTGGGACGCGGGATGCTCTGCCAGCACTCGGGCGACGGTGACGGGACCCAGCCGGTCCACGCTGTCGACGACCGCCAGCCGGAGCTCGGCGAAGTCGATCTCGCTCTCGCGGACCTGCCGTCGCAGTGCTTCGAGATCGAGCGGACCGCTCGGGCGCACGAGGACCGGGTCGGCGGTCCGGACGTCGGCGGGGTTGTGCAGCGTCCAGCCGCCGATGGACGACAGCGGGATCGAGCTCGCGTCGAGCGTGTAGCCCACGGGGTCGAAGGGGCGCAGCACCCGGGCGGCCTCCAAGGCCGCCGAAGACGCCTCCGCGAGCGCCTCCGCGAGCCGGCGGTGCTCGTGGTAGGCGTGGCTCTCGACGAAGCGGCGCAGGCTGCGCGAGAAGCCCGTCATCACCGAGCGTACCTGCGTGCTCTCGTTCTGCAGTGTGGTCAGCAGGCGGCGCAGGAAGGCGAGGTCCTCGGCCGTCACGCCGGTCGTGAAGGGGCGGGCCAGCACCCCGGCGACGGCGGCGTCGAAGGCGCCCGCGCGTTCGGCGTCCAGCACGAGGTCGTGGAAGGCGCGGAAGGAGCGTCCGGCGTCCGACTCCTCCATCAGGTCGACGCCGGCGAACACCTCGTCGAGCACATCGCCCCTGGTGCCCCGCTGGTTGATGATCCGCTCGCGGAGGTTGTGGTTGAGGCGCTCGAGGTCGTCGCTGACCTGGGCGAAGTCGCCGGGGATCTCCGAGGCGAGCCGCAGGATCTCGGTCAGCTGCTCACGGGCCAGCGCCTCGGCCAGCGGGGTGAAGCGGCCCTCCTCGACGGCCGCGATCTCCGCGTCGAGGGCGTCGCGTTGCTCACGAAGCGCGGCCAGCCGAGTGGCTTGCTCGGGGTCGGTGTCACGCGCGAGCCGGGCGAGCAGGTCGGAGACGTTCGCCAGCCGGGACGACGTGACCGACGACCGCTGTGTCTCCAGCCCCGACGCGAACCGGACGGCCACCTGCGCTCCGGGTGAGAGCTCGACGGTCTCCTCGCGCGCCTCGCCCGCGCGCCGCACCAGGATGCCCTGGCGCACCCACTCGGTCAGGTACTCCTGCGGCGTCCGCGGCAGGTCGAACCCCGCGTCGCGCAGGAGGTCGAGGTCGGTGGCGAGCAACTCCAGGAACTCGACCGCCGGCCGGACCCTCTGGGTGCCGCCCAGGTGCTCCGACAACACCGACGCCAGGACGGGGAAGAGGTCGGCTCGCAGCAGCGCCAGGCCGGCGTCCGACTCCCGAAGCCGGCGCAGGGACGCCGCCCGCCCCACCACGCCGTCCTGCGTTGCCACGGGGTCACCCTACGGGGCGGCCTGCCCCGGCGGTGACACTCCATGAATGCGCTCAACCGAGCGAACCGAAAGGGGACGGTTCTCTTTTCGTTCAGGTCTGAACGAAAAGAGAACCGTCCCCTTTCGGTTCGCTCGGGTTGGAGTTCGAGCGCATTGATGGAGTGTCGGCACGGACCCGGGGCACCGTCAGGTAGTGCCGCCGGACGCCGGGGTCCAGCTTCTCCAAGGCATACCGGAGCGTCGTGCGCGGCATCTCGGGGGCCCACCGGTCGAGGAACCCCAGCAACACGGCCTCGTCGACCTTCGCCCCGACATCGCGTAGCACCCACCCGACGGCCTTGTGGATCAGGTCGTGCCGGTCGTGCAGCAACAGCGTGGCGATGCGCACCGACGGCCCCGCGTCCCCGGCCTTCAGCGGCGCGAAAGTGGCGATCGCCGCCGCGCGGCGCTGCCAGAGGTTGCCGGCGGTGAGCGTCGTCCAGAGCGCCTCGTCGCCGCCCGCGCCGAGGATCTGGGCGGCGCTGGCGTCCACGAGGTCCCAGTTGTTGATGGCGCCGCGCTCCAGCGCGGCCAGGTAGCGGGCCAGGATCTCGGCCCGCAGCGCGGCGTCCGCCTTGAACTGCAGGGTCAGCACGATGACGCCGGCGAGCCGGTGCTCGTGGAACGGCGAGTCGAGCAGCGCGTCCACCTCGTCCAGCGGCAGGCGCCGGTGCCGCCGCGTCACCGCGCGGATGTCGGTGAGGCCGCAGCCGACGAACCGGTCCCCTTCGCCGTACTCGCCGGGACCCGTCTTGAAGTAGCGCGTGTTGTGCACCGCGCGTTCGGCGTCGGCCGTCGCGGCCAACTCGGCGATCACCTCGGCCGCGGTCCCCGTGGGTGCAGGCGTCTTTCGCGCCACGCGTCCTCCTCCCCTTGCCACCACGCTAGCGCCATCCCTGCCGCGTCCGCCGCTCCCTGACCGGACGGCTACGCCTCCGACTAGGGTGAGGCCGTGAACAGGCCCGACGTCCCGGCCCCGACGGCGAGCCGGCGCTCGCTCACGTTGCCGTGGGGGGAGATCTCATACCTGCACTGGGCGCCCGCCGATCGCGAGCCCGCCGGTGACGTCCTGCTCCTGCACGGAGGAGGGCTCGACAGCGCCTCCCTGTCCTGGGGTGAGGTCGGGGCCGAGCTGGCGGCGTCCGGCTATCGAGTTGCGGCACCCGACCTGCCCGGGTTCGGGTCGAGCCCGGCCGCCCCCTGGTCCTTCACGCAAGAGCGCCTCGTCGCCTTGGTGGGCGAGATCCTCGACGCGTTGCGTTGGGACGCCCCCGTCGTGGGCGGGCTCTCCCTCGGAGGGGGCATGGCGCTGGGGCACGCGCTGGCCCGGGAAGACCTGCGCGGGCTGATGCTCCTGGGCAGCTACGGGCTCATGGATCGGCAACTCGGGGGTCGGTTCGCCGGAGCCGTCCACCTGATGACCTGGGCGCTGCTGCGGACCGGCGCGCTCGACGCGCTCACGCGCCTGTATCTGGGCCAGCGCCGCCTGATGGCGACCAGCCTGTCCGGGTTGATCAGGTCCGAGGAGCGCCGCACCGATGACCTCCTGGACCAAGTGATGGACGCCGGACGCCTCGGCACCAACATGGCGGCTTTCGCGCAATGGCAGCGCGACCAGTTCGGCCCCTCCAGGCTGCGGACGAACTACACCCCTCGGTTGCCGGACCTTGGCGTCCCCGTGCTTCTCATCCAAGGGTCCCGGGATACCGGCGTCCCGGTCGCGCGTGCCCGCGCGGCGGCCGACCTCATCCCGGACGTCCACCTGGTCGTGGTCGACAACGCCGGACACTGGGTGCAGCGCGACCGGCCCGAGGTGGCGATCACCGCGATGCTCGCGTTCCTGGCCGACCTCGCGGCGCGCTGAAGGGCACGGATGGCGCCGTCCAGGCCACGGACGCCCGCGTCCCGGCCGAGTCGGACGTCGTCGGACGGGACTCTGAGCGGCACAACGGCGGCGTCCGGGTCGGCTACGCAGCCCGGGCGGCGTCCCACCAGGTGAGCACGCGCGTCGCGTAGAAGGTCAGCCACGGCGACGGTTCGCCCACTCCGACGTCCGCGTCGAACCAGACCTGGCCGCGGTAGCGGGTGCCCTGGAGCCAACGCCCGTCCTCCTGACCGGTCGAACGGACAAGCTCGACGGCCTCGGCTGCCCGCGGGTCCGGGGGCAGGTGATCGAACTCGGACGCCGCGCGGAGGTGGTCGAGCGCGCGGAGGGCGGTGTAGGGCCAGCGGAATGGGTAGCCCAGGTTACCGATCCACGGGCCGACCGGCTCGCCGGTCGTCAGCGAGTAGAGCAGTCGCCGCTGCAGCAGGTACTCCTGGGCGCGGTGCCGCGCCGCCCGCAGCCGGACGTCGCCTCCGACCGTGCGCTCGTAGGAGAGGATGCCGTTGAGGGAGTTGAGCGTGGAGTGGAACGAGGACCGGCGCGACCCCTCCACCCACTCGCAGTTCCAGCCGCCGTCGGCGAGTTGATGCTCGACGAACCAGTCGGCGAGGCCGGCCACGTCCGCACCCAGCCACACGCCGTTGGCGAGCGTGAACGCGTTGATGCAGCAGTCGACCTCGCCGCCCCAGTACGGCAGGTCGTCGTACTCCCACCGGCTGTTGGCTTCGAGCTTCGCCGCCGTCCCGGCCAGCGCGGCGGCGTCCACGCCCCACTCGCGCAGCGCGTTCAGCGACCACGTGGTGGCGGTGTAGGGCTGACCCTCGTCGTCGCCCTCGCGGTTGAGAGCGCGCGGATCCGACCGCGTCGGGAAGTACGCGCCGCCGGCCCATTGGCCATCTTCGTCCTGGAGTTTCAGGAGCCGCGCGCCCAAGCCCTCAGTCGCGACTCGCGCGCGCGTCGCCTGCCACGCCGACTCGGGCAGACCGGCCAGATCGCGCTCCACCTGCCAGCGCAGCGCCGGATCGGTATCGAGCAGCCACGCCAGCAGTTCGGTGTCGATCGTCATGCCCGAGAGGGTCTCAGACGGCACCGACATTGTCGATCGCCACCTTCGGTCGCCTGGCTCGGCCCTCCGCGCCGCAGCGCTGGACGCGCTGGACGCCACATCGCTGAGTCACTCAGACGGATCGCGCGCCCCTGGAGATGGGTCGTGGCGACCGTTCGGACGACTCGCCGGCCGGGGGCGAAGGGGGTCGATCTCGATTCCGCCTGGAAGTGACTCTCGCGCCAGGTAGACCTGGGGCAAACTCCACTTACAAGCGCAATGACTCCCGGGGGCGTCCGAGGGCCCGCGACCACCGGGGGCGAACGTCAGTTCCTGGGGCACCTGTTCAGAGACGACGTCCGCCGGCGCCACCCGGACCACGGTGCCCGTCGACCCGTCGCGTCCGAACCCGGACGCCGGCGCCGCGCCCGCCTGGCCCGCGTGCACTACGCGGACACGTCATGGCCCGTGACAAGGCCGGGCTCCCGGTCGGCGAAGCTACACCCGCGTCGGACCGATGCGCGACGACTACGCTGGTCGCAACTCCGGAGGTGCACCGTGGCGCGTCGTGGCCTGTGGGCGGTGATCGTCCTTGCGGCGCTGGCCGTCCCCACCCTGGCGGTGTTCGGCGTCAGGGCGATCAACGGGGCGCGTCACCCCGAACCGGTGCTGGCCGGGGTGAGTCTGGAGCGCCTGGCCGGGTCCCCGACCGAGAGCCCCGAGGTCACCATCGTGCGGATCACGGAGGGTGCCCTGGACGGCTATCACCTCCGGCCGACGGACGGCCGCACGCTGAGCGGGCTGGTGGTCACCTGGGGCGGATCGGACGGCGACGCCAACGACCAGGTGGCGTTCGACCTGGCACGTGGCGGCCACGAGGTGCTGGCGTTGCACTTCTTCGGACGCCCGAACCAGCGCCCACGGCTGAGCGAGGTCCCGTTGGAGTTCTTCGACGAGGCCCTGGAGTACGCCCGCAACCACGCGGCGTCCACACACCCGCTCACGCTGGTCGGCACGTCGAAGGGGGCCGAGCTCGCCCTCCTCCTGCCGACGTACTACCCCGAGATCGACAACGTCGTGGCGTACACCCCGAGCGAGTACGTCTACCAGGGCCTCGACTTCGCGGCCACACACTCGTCCTGGACCTGGCGGGGACGCGAACTGCCCTTCGTCGACTTCCGCCACGCCGCCCCTGAGGCATCGTGGGGCATGCTCACGGCGATGGCGCTCAACCTGCCGGTACGGCTGCGGGAGACGTACGTCACCGCGCCGCAACGCGACCCGGACGCCGCCTCGGCGAGGATCGACGCGTCCCGGCTGCGCGGCCACCTGCTCCTGTTCGCCGGCGACGACGACCGGATGTGGCAGGGCGACATCGCAGCCCGCAACCTGGCCACGGCTCGGCCAGGGCTCACGGAGGCCCACGTCTACCCCGGCGCCGGCCACGTGTTCAGCGTCCCGGGATGGTACGCCGCGGGGTACGAACTCGGCGGCAGCGCGGAGGCCAACGCCGCGGCGCTCGCCAGCAGCACCGAGATCCTCCGCAGCCGTCTAGCCGCTTGGCACGCTTAACCGCAGCTGACGTCGAACGCTGGTACCACCCGCGTCCGGACGTGCCGACCACGCGCACCGACGCCTACTCGCTGCTCGAGGCGACTTTCCGCACCGCCGTGGCACGCAAGCCGGTCAAGGAGTCCCCCGTCAGCGTTGAAGAGCCACCTCCCGCGCGTCCCGAAGGAGAGCAACCTCCTCACTTCGCCCAAGTCCAGGAACTCGCCGACGCCATGCGCCCCCAGCACTGCCTGATGGTGCTCCTCGCCGCTTGGTGCAGCCTTCGCTTCGGCGAACTCGCCGGCCTCCACCGCCACGACATCTCCCTCATCGAGGACCTCACCGAGCTCCTCACCGAAGGCATCATCACCGTCGAACAGGCGGCGGTCACCTTCGGCGACGACTCCTGACCACCCCCAAGTCCCTGGCTGGGCACCGGACGATCTACCTTCCACCCCACCTCATCGAGGACGTGCGGCAGCACCTCGACACGTACACGCGAAGCGATCCCGACGAGCTGGTGTTCCCCGGCGCCGACGGACGGCCGCTCACCCCGGGACAGGTCTGCGGCCACGCACCACGCTTCTACAGAAGGGGGAAGGGAGACACACCCCGGCAACGGCTTCTACAAGGCCCGCCACCAGATCGTACGCCCCGACTTCCGCTTCCACGACCTCCCCACATCGCCGCCACCATGGCCGCCATCAGCGGGGCCATCACCAGGGAACTCATGCAGTTCGCTGGGCACAGCGACATCCACGTCGCCACGCGCTACCAAGATGCCCGCAGCGACCGAAGAAGGACTTCGCCAAACGCATGAGCGCCTTAGCGGCAACTCCCCATGCACCGGACAGCACCGCGGTTGGGGGAGACCCGTGACCGCACGAGTGGGCGCCACCCGGCGTTGACCCGCTCGCGTGTGCTCGAGGACGTGGTCAGCACCCCTCGGAGTAGAGTGAGCCAATCCCGCGGCTCGACGGCCCCAAGGGCACGATGCGTGGCCCACGACTCACTTGGCGCGGCCCGAACGATTTTTCCTTTGATCCATTGCTGCATAGATTCGGATCACGGCAATCGCTCGAAGGACTTCTTATGGCCACCGCCCCGCAGCTGGTTCTCACCGACGAGTTCCAAGCAGCACTCAGACACTTGGACGAGGGCGACCACCTCTTCCTGACTGGCAAGGCCGGAACGGGCAAGTCGACCTTGGTCAGGCAGTTCATGTCACAGACCGACCGCAATGTGGTCGTGGTCGCACCGACGGGCGTTGCAGCGCTCAATGTCGACGGCTACACCATCCACCGGCTCTTCTCCTTCACACCAGGGATGTCCGCCGAGCACGTGCGTAGCCGTGACTACTATCCGCGCCGCTTCGCGAAGGCCATCAATGCCTTGGACGTCCTCATCATCGACGAAGCCTCCATGCTGCGTGCCGACCTCTTTGACGCGTTGGCCGTCGCGTTGGAACGGTTCGGGCCACATCCCGGGGAGCCATTCGGTGGGGCGCAAATCGTGCTGGTCGGAGATCTCTTCCAACTTCCTCCAGTTGTGGTCGAGAGCGAAGGCGAACACTTCGTCACCCGCTATCCCACGCCATACTTCTTCTCAGCGGACTGCTTCGCCTCCAACACGTTCCAAATCGCCCATCTCACGCACGTATTCCGTCAAGCTGGCGACACCCAGTTGATCGACGTCCTCAACGCCATCCGCGAGGGCAGCATCGATGAGGAAGCCCGAAGAGTCCTGAACTCGCGCACCCAGCCGGCTTTCGAACCACCCGAGCATGAGTTCTGGCTCACGCTCACCACTACGCACCGGATCGCCACGGCACGTAACCGGGCCGCGCTCGACAGGCTTCCAGGCGAGCCACACGTCACGGAGGCGGTCATCACCGGCGAATTGGACCAGACAGAGCCTCCCAGCGACAAGCGGCTCGAGTACAAGACCGGCGCCCAGGTCATGCTTCTGATCAACGACGCCCGCGACCAGTTCGTGAACGGCACCCTCGGAACGATCATCGCGACCGCAACGGAACAAGGCTCCCCGATCGTCACAATCAGAACCCGCGACGGGAATGACGTGGACGTTACACCTCACACCTGGGAGATCACCCGGCCGACAGTTGAAGGAGGCCGAATCCACCAAGAGGTCGTCGGAACGTTTCAACAACTGCCCTTCAGGCTCGCGTGGGCCATCACCATCCACAAGAGCCAAGGCCAGACCGTCGACAGACTGGTGGTCGACCTCTCGGGCGGAACGTTCGCCTACGGACAGCTGTACGTGGCGCTGAGCCGCTGCACGTCTCTGAGCGGGTTGGTGCTGCAGCGCGACGTCATCCCCAAAGACCTCAAGACCGACCAACGCGTCCGTCGCTTCCTGGCTTCCGGTGGCGGCGTGGACGCAGCAGCCCCCGTCTACCTCGGCATCTGCTGTGCCGGCCACGAGGGGCCTCGCACCAGACCGCGCCCGGTGGAAGTCGCCCTCGTCACCGACGACGGTTGCGAGGTGTCAACCCTCATCAACCCGGAGTCTGATCTCTACGACTCACGCAGCGCCTACGGCATCTGTGCGAGTGACGTCGTCGCGGCACCCAGACTGGCTGAAGCGTGGCCGGCGCTGATGGCGCACCTTGAAGGGCGTGTCCCTGTCGGCGTGAGGATCGACCGCCAACTCGAGTACATCGACTTCGAACTCAAGCGCAACGGGATCGTCGAGCCGATGCCGTTGGGAATATCACTGCCGCCGGACAGTCTGACGCCCTCAGAAAGGGCGTGCTTACAGGCGTCGACGGCGCTCGAGCGGGCACGCGCGACACGCGACATCGCCCGACGGCTCAGGACCACCGATCCGTTCGCGAGCACGTTCACCGCTTCCCCAAGGCCGGGCTATCTACTCCCACGCGGAACAGCTGTGCGCGATGCCATCCTCCCGTCAACAATGACCACCGACGAGGAGGCAATGCTTCGACGCGCGCTCATAGCGCGCCACACCCGACAATCTGACGCCATCGACGCGGTCGCGATTCTTGTAGCGGGAGCACGTGTCTGCTTCACCGGCTCGGTACTCAACCAGGACGGTCAGCCGCTCACACGAACCGACATGGAACGGTTGGCGACTGCGCGCGGGCTCATCCCGGTCGGCACCGTAACCAAGACGCGTTGCGACGTGCTGGTGTGCGCAGAGGAAGGAACCCAGTCAGGCAAGGCACGCAAGGCCACCGACCTGGGGAAGCCGATCGTGCTGGCGGAGCACTTCCTTGCATGGGCGATCGAGTGACCTCCATCGCCAGCCAAGTGGCCGAAACGGGAGGACGCCATGACATCGATCATGGCCCGGTCGTTGGGAGTCACCGAAGTGCGAGCTCACCTTCCCGCATGCACTCGAGCGGCCAACAGTGGCGGGAGGGGTGCGATGTCCGGTGAGTTCAGCTCATCAGGCATCATCCACGGCGATGTGCCTGACCTAGGGTTGAAGGTCCTGCGCCGCCGCGCCTCTTCGGTCTCAAGCCACGCCGTCCACGCCTGCGCGACGAAGTTCGCCGACGCCAACGCGCGCTGGACTGCGTCGGCGTGCGTCATTCGAGGGAAGTCCGCCGCCCTCGGACCAAGCGGGAACGTGGGCTCCTTGATGCCGGCGGACTTGGTCCGTCGCTTGTACTCCCTGACCGCTCTCACGATCGCTCGTTGCCGCTCCTCGGTCTCAGCGATCAAGCCCTCTACGTCGGCGAGATCGAGCAGCGCCCCTTCAATGGGGAGCCCATCGAGCTCCGACCCTACGGTGGTGAGGACGGCATACTCCCGCGTCAAGGATCGCACCTTCACCATTGCGTCAGGATCCGTTGCGGCGTCCAGGCTCACGGCGTTGGAGTTCGCAGCCCGCAACGGCTCGACTCGAGACGTGACCCACACGACGACGTTGTCGCTTGCTGGCTGCCGGTCCACAGTCGCAATCCCTTGCATCGCTGAGAACTCCTCCACCGCTGAAGTTGACTGCCCTCAGGCTAACAGCGACGGATGACATGGGCCCGGGGCACGGAGCACCGGCGGGGGAGGCCACGCTGGTGGTGTGGGCGTCGAACTGGACCGTTGACCCCACTGGTGTCATCCACACCTGGGTGGATCAGTCGCTGTCACAGGCGGACCCGCGCCCCGCAGGAACCGGCCCAGCGCTGCGCCAGTTGCTCCTCGACGACTTGGAGGACCGGTTGGGTCTGGTCGGGACCTGGACAGCGTCTCTATGCCCGACACTGCCGCCTCAATGTTAAGCCGTCACCAGCCCGACACTGATCGGCGGGCACAAACAGCGCCTCGACATCGGACGCCTTGAGCCGCAGCACCTTGCCTCCCACCACGTAGGACAGCAGCTTCCCTGCCGCGGTCAGCCGCTTCAACGATCGGTCCGACAGCGTGGAGAGTTCGGCACACCTCCGGGCAGGACGGCCAGCGCGGCCGCCTGTCGGTCTGGGCCCCCGGCGGGACTGCCCGGCACGGAGGGTGATCGTCTGAGCGGTCATCTTCCTCGTGTGTCGTTGACCTGGGGGTGCGACGGACGCCGTGGGCGTCCTTCACCCTCCAGAAGTGACGAACGAGACCCTCCACGGACAGTCCGCATGAACAAGCTCGCTGTTCGCTCGACCGCTACCCCAGCGCCGTCAGGCAGGGAGGCACAGCGTGGCAAGCGCCCTGACGCAGCCATCTGTAGCCCCGGGCTGAGCCCACTCGCATCGCGTCGCCGTCTTCTTTGGGACCTTACGAAGCTTTATCCAAGACAGATACAGCAACCCGGGGCCAGGCCACAAGCCGTGGTGGGCCGCGACGACCAACTGCAAGCGTTCGACCTGCTGCTCCGGCGGCTGAAGCTGGGGCGGACCGAGCAGTCCATGATCATCACAGGCCTGCGGGGGGTGGGCAAGACGGTCCTGCTGGGACAGTTCCGTTCGAAAGCGCTGGCGGCCGACTGGGTCGTGGTCGACCTCGAAGTCAGCAAGCACGATGACCAGCGTTTTCGCTTCGACGTGGCTTCACGCTTGCGCACCGCACTGCTGGAGCTGTCACCCAGAGCCACGTGGAACCAACGCTTCGAACACGCCGTGTCGGTTCTTCGATCATTCACTGTCTCGATCGACCAAGCCGGCTCCTTCACGCTCGCACGAACGCCGCACCGGCCGAAGGGTTCGCCGACCACGGTGACCTGACCTTGGACCTGACTGACCTCCTCGTCGCTCTCGGCGAGGCAGCCCAGTCCGTCAGCCGAGGCGTCGTCCTGTTGTTCGACGAGATCCAGTTCCTCCAACCGCAACGCAACAGACCCGGGGGCTCATGTGATGACGATACGCGCCGACGAAAGTTCCCCATAGGTCCCCGCACGGGCATGGAAGAACCCCCTGCCCTAGTGGGAGGGGGTTTTAGGTGGTGGGCCTAACTGGACTTGAACCAGTGACCTCCGCCTTATCAGGGCGGCGCTCTAACCGTCTGAGCTATAGGCCCGCGTGGGGTGCACCGGAGAGCAACCTTAGCGCCCCGGCCGCGGGACTCTCAAATCATCTCCCGCAGCACCCAGGCCCGGCCGAGACGCCCGCAGCGCCTTGCGGATGTACCCCGCCCCGGCGGCGAGGTGCAGGACCACCCCGAGGTACAGCAGCCACGTCCCCACCGGACCGGCCGGCGTCCACACCGTCTCCCCCATCACGAGCGCGACAACGGCGACGAACAGCAAGGCCGTCCGGATCTTGCCCAGCCAGCTCACCCCCAGGTTGCCGGCCTTCGCGGCCCGGGACGCCAAGGACGCCACGGCCACGTCGGTGACGAAGATCACCACCACGACCCACCACGGCACGAGGCCCACGAACGCCAGCGTCAGGGCGACCCCGATGATACCGAGCCGGTCGGCCAGGGGATCGAGCAGCTCGCCGAGCTTGGAGCGCTGGTCCAGCAGCCGCGCCAGCAGGCCGTCCACCCAGTCGGTGGACGCCCAGACACCCAGCAGGATCACGGGCAGCCAGGACCCCTGCGTTCCGGTGAGGATGAACCAGCAGACCGGCACCAGCAGCGCCAGCCGCAGCAGCGTGATGGCGTTCGGGATGGTCCAGACGCGGTCGTGGGCCACGTCCGCCACGGCTCAGTCCTCGGCCAGGGTGAGTTCCAGGCCGCCCAGGATGTTCGCCGACAGGTTGTACAGGAACGCGAAGATGGTGCCCAGCGCGGTCAGGATGACCACGTTGATCACGCCGATCAGCGCGGTGACGCCCATGACTTTGTTGGTGTTGACGAAGTCCTCGATGCGCACGGGCGTCTGGTCCTGCGGGCTGGCCAGGATCATCGTCAGGCCCGAGTTGATCGCCTCGAACATGCCGGACGCCCCCACGAGCGTCCACACCACGTACACCGCCACCCAGCTCATCACGCCCAGAGCGATCGAGAACAGGAACGACGTCTTCATCACCGACCACGGGTCGACGCGCGAGATGCGCAGCCGGGCCCGCCGCGTCCGAACGCCAGGGTGCGCGGCCGCGGTCCTCGGCCTCGGCTCGGGCGTCACCGTCACGCCGTCGTCGAAGGACGCCGCCGCGCCCTGGGGCTTGGTGTCAGTCACGGTTGTCCTCCTTGTCGGGGTCCGCCGTTGCGTCCCCCTCGGCTCCGATGGCCTCAACGGTAGCCGCTTCGTCCTCGGACGTCGCTTCAGGATAGAGCGCGATCACGGTGACGGCGTCCTCGCCCGTGAGGCTGACGAACTTCACCCCCATCGTGTCGCGGCCCTTCGCAGGCACGCCGGCCACGGACGACCTGATGATCTGCCCCGACTGCTTGATGGCGATCACTTCGTCGTCCTCGGCCACGACCAGCCCGCCGACGAGCGACCCGCGGTCCTCGTTCAACTTCATCGCCTTGATGCCCAGGCCGCCGCGGCCTTGCTGCCGGTACTCGCTGACGGCCGTCCGCTTGGCGAACCCGCCGTCGGTGACCGTGAAGACGAACCGGTTGTCCTCCTCCATGTCGGCGTCGATGACCGCCATGGACAGCAGCTCGTCGTCTTCGCGGAACTTCATGCCCGTCACCCCGGACGTCGCCCGCCCCATCGGCCGCAGCTGCGCGTCGTCCGCCGCGAACCGGATCGCCTGACCCTTGCGGCTGATCAGCAGTACGTCGTCGTCGGCCGAGCACACGCCGGCCCCGATCAGCTCGTCGCCCTCCTCGCGGAAGTTGATCGCGATCAGCCCCGCCTGCCTGGGTGAGTCGTACGCCTTCAGCTCGGTCTTCTTGACCAGGCCCCGCTTGGTGGCCAGCAGCAGGTACGGCTCGTCGTCGTAGGTCTTGATGGCCTGGACGCCGGCGATGCGCTCGTCCGGCAGGAAGCTCAGCAGCCCCGCGACGTGGCCGCCCTTGGCGTCCCGCAGCGACTCGGGCAGCTGCCACACCTTGGTGCGATAGACCCGTCCGAAGTTGGTGAAGAACAGCAGCCACTGGTGGTTGGTGGAGGTGAACAGGTGTTGCACCTCGTCGTCGGCGCGCAACGTGGCGCCGCGAACGCCCTTGCCACCGCGACGTTGCAGCCGGTACTGGTCGGTACGGGTGCGCTTCACGTAGCCGCCGTAGGTGATCGTGACGACCATGTCCTCGTCGGGGATCAGGTCCTCGTTGCTCAGGTCGCCGTCGGCCGAGATGAGCCGCGAACGGCGCTCCTCGCCGAACTTGTCGACCACCTCGGACAGCTCGCTCGCCACGATGGACCGCTGCCGGTCCGGCCGCGCCAGGATGTCGCTCAAGTCGGCGATCTGGCGTTCCAGGTCGGCCAACCGGTCGACGATGCGCTGCCGCTCGAGCGCCGCGAGTCGCCGCAGCTGCATGTCGAGGATCGCCCGGGCCTGCAGGTCGTCGATGCCCAGCAGCTCCTGCAGGCCGCGGTTGGCCGCGTCGGTGTCAGGGCTGCGCCGGATCAGCGCGATCACCTCGTCGAGGGCGTCCAGGGCCTTCACCAGCCCGCGCTGGATGTGCGCGTCCTCTTCGGCCTTCCGCAGCCGGTAGGACGTCCGGCGCTGGATCACCTGGATCTGGTGCCGGATCCAGTACCCGAGGAACTGGTCGATCCGCAGCGTCCGCGGCACGTCGTCGACCAGCGCGATCATGTTGCAGCCGAACGTGTCCTGCAGCTGCGTGTGCTTGTACAGGTTGTTCAACACCACGCGAGGCTGGGCGTCCCGCTTGAGCACGATCACCAGGCGCTGACCCGTGCGCGCGGACGTGTCGTCGCGGATGTCGGCGATGCCGCTGAGGCGTCCGGAATTGACCAGCTCGGCGATCTTCAGCGCCAGGTTGTCGGGGTTGCACATGTGCGGAAGCTCGGTGACCACCAGGGACGTCCGGCCGCGGGCGTCCTCCTCGACGTCGACCACCGCGCGCATCGTCACCGAGCCGCGGCCGGTGCGGTAGGCGTCCTCGATGCCCTGACGCCCGACGATCAGCGCGCCGTTGGGGAAGTCGGGGCCGAGTACACGCTCCAGGCAGGCCTCCAGGATCTCTTCCTTGGACGCCTCGGGGTGCGCCAGCATCCACTGGACGGCCTCGTTCACCTCGCGCAGGTTGTGCGGCGGGATGTTCGTGGCCATACCGACCGCGATGCCCGTCGAGCCGTTGACCAGCAGGTTCGGGAAGCGCGCGGGCAGGACGACCGGCTCGGTGTCCTTGTTGTCGTAGTTGGGCTGGAAGTCGACCGTGTCCTCGGTGATGTCGCGGACCATCTCCATGGCCAGCGGGTTCATCTTGCACTCGGTGTACCGCATGGCGGCCGCGCCGTCGTTGCCCGGGGACCCGAAGTTGCCCTGCCCATCGACCAGCTTGTGCCGCATCACCCACGGCTGCGCCAACCGCACGAGGGTGTCGTAGATGGCCGTGTCTCCGTGCGGGTGGTACTTGCCCATCACGTCGCCGACGACGCGCGAGCACTTGTTCCAGCCCCGGTCGGGCCGGTAGCCGCCGTCGTACATCGTGTACAGCACGCGCCGGTGCACGGGCTTGAGCCCGTCGCGGACGTCCGGCAGCGCGCGCCCCACGATCACGCTCATCGCGTAGTCGAGGTAGCTCTTCTGGATCTCGTCGTTGAGGTCGACCTCCTCGATGCGCCCGGTGGTCACCTCGATGGGGTCCTTGTCGGACGCCACGACCGCAGCGGGGCTTTCCCCGGGGTCGGGGACGAACGCGTTCGGCTTGTCCAGTTGCTCGTTGATGGCCGCCGAGACCTCCGGCTCGAGCGGGCTGTCCGGGCTGCTGGGGGTCGTCGGCGTGCTGGGGGTCGTGGGCCCGCCGGGCGTCCCAGGGTCGTCCGGGAAGTCCGGACCCTGCGGGGTGTCGCTCATGCTTTGTCTTCCTTCTCAGTGACTGCCAGGGACCGGACTAGATGTCCAGGAACCGGACGTCCTTGGCGTTGCGCTGGATGAAGTTGCGGCGCTGCTCGACGTCCTCGCCCATCAGGATCGTGAACATTTCGGACGCCGCGGCGGCGTCCTCGAGCGTCACCTGAAGCAGGGTGCGCCGGTCGGGATCCATGGTGGTGTGCCACAGGTCCTCGGCGTCCATCTCGCCCAGGCCCTTGTACCGCTGGATCGGGTTGACGTTCGGCAGCTTCTTGCCCGCGGCGAACCCCTGGTCGCGCAGCGCGTCGCGTTGCTCGTCGCTGTAGGCGAGCTCGTGGGGGGCGTTCGTCCAGCGCAGGCGAAACAGCGGCGGCTGGGCCAAGTACACGTGCCCGCTGCTGATCAGCGGCTTGAGGAACCGGAACAACAGCGTCAGCAGCAGCGTGCGGATGTGCGCGCCGTCGACGTCGGCGTCCGCCATCAGGACGATCTTGTGGTACCTCAGCCGGTCGACGTCGAAGTCGTCGGAGAACCCGGTGCCGAGCGCGTTGAAGATCGCCTCGACCTCGCGGTTCTGCAGGATCTTGTCGAGCCGTGCCTTCTCGACGTTCAGGATCTTGCCGCGGATCGGCAGGATGGCCTGCGTGCGCGGGTCGCGGCCGCCCTTCGCGGAGCCGCCGGCCGAGTCGCCCTCGACGATGAACACCTCGCACTCGACCGGGTTGCGGGAACTGCAATCGGCCAGCTTGCCGGGCAGGCCGGTGCTGCCCAGCAGCCCCTTGCGGTTGCGGGCCAGGTCGCGGGCCTTGCGGGCGGCCATGCGGGCGGTCGCCGCGGCCTGGGACTTGCGGATGATGTCCTTGCCCTCGGCGGGGTTCTTCTCGAACCACTCCCCCAGCAGGTCGTTGACCACCTTCTGCACGAAGCTCTTCGTCTCGGTGTTGCCGAGCTTGGTCTTCGTCTGGCCCTCGAACTGCGGCTCGGCGAGCTTCACCGAGATGATCGCGGTGAGGCCCTCGCGGATGTCGTCGCCGGACGGCCGGTCCTCGCGGCGCTTGATCATGCCCCACGTCTCACCCCACCGGTTGACGGTGTTGGTGAGCGCGGCCCGGAAGCCCTCCTCGTGCGTGCCGCCCTCGTGGGTGTTGATGGCGTTCGCGAACGTGTGGACGCTCTCGGTGAACGAGCTGTTCCACTGCATTGCGACCTCGAGGGCGAGGCGCTGCTCGCCCGACTCGGCGTCGATCGCGATCACCGTCGGGTGGATCGTGTCCTTGGTGCCGGTCAGGTACTTGACGTAGTCGATCAGGCCGTCGTCGTAGCGGTAGCTGACCGTCTGCGGGTGGTCGGCGATGTCATCGACGAAGTCGGACAGGCCGCCGGAATCCACCTCGGGCGCCGCCACCGGACGCTCGTCGACAAGCGTGATGGTCAGGCCCTTGTTCAAGAAGCACATCTCACGGAACCGGGTGGCCAGCGTCTGCCAGTTGTAGTGCGTGGTCTCGAAGATGTTCGGCGACGCGTAGAACGTCATCGTCGTGCCGATCTCGTCGTCGGGCCCCAGCGGGGCGAGGCGCACCAGGTCGGCGTCCGGGACGCCGAGGCTGAAGCTCTGCTGCCAGTGGTACCCGTCGCGGCGGACGTCCACGATCAGCTTTTCGGACAGGGCGTTCACCACGGACGCGCCGACGCCGTGCAGGCCCCCGGACACCTTGTAGCCGCCGTCGCCGAACTTGCCGCCCGCGTGCAGCACCGTCAGCGCCAGCGTGACCGCCGGGATCTTCTCCTTGGGGTGCAGGTCGACGGGGAAGCCACGCCCGTTGTCGCTCACCCTGACCCCGTCGCCCGGCAGCAGCGTGACGGTGATGGCGTCGCAGTAGCCGGCCAGCGCCTCGTCGACGGAGTTGTCGACGATCTCGTAGACCAGGTGGTGCAGGCCGCGCTCGCCGGTCGACCCGATGTACATGCCGGGACGCTTGCGCACCGCGTCGAGGCCCTCGAGGACGGTGATGGAGCTGGCGTCGTACATGCCGGCCGCGACTGCGGTCGAGGCGGCGCCCGCCGTCCGGGGGCCGGGCTGTGGCATTGCCGTCACGGGCTCTCTTCTCCTTGCGCGCGGACGCCGCCCCTGACCTAAGCCCGGGCGGCGACCCTTGAACAGGTCCACTCTACTCCAGAAGGCCCCGAAAACCCCGGCCCTGTGAGCCCGTCTCGGCCCTTGGCTGACGTTTGACGGCCGCCTGGACGCCCCGGCGGGGCCGTCCATGACCCCCGACACGCGACGGGGGGATTCCGGCGCCCCCACGGGCCGACGAACGGGGTGGCCCCACGGCTTCGTTCGCCCCGACGCGAGGGCTGGTCAAGGCCCCACCGATCGGATATAATTGAATCCTCAATTACCTAAGGAGTCGACGTGTTCACCGCCCACGACAGCCTGCCCGCCGAGACGGCCGTCGGCGGCGTGACGCTCGACGTCGCCGACGTGGACGCCCAGACGGCGTTCTACCGCGACGTCCTGCTGCTCGACGTGCTCGCCGACCGCGGCGCCACGGTGGAGCTGGGCCGCGGCGCCGACACGCTCGTCACGCTGCGGCACCGGCCGGACCTGCCACGCGGCGTCCGCCGGAGCGCCGGGCTGTATCACACCGCCCTGCTCCACCCGGACGCCGCGGCGCTGGCCACCACGCTGGCGTCCGTGGCCGTGCACGCGCCAGGGCTGTACACCGGCGCCGGCGACCACCTCGTGTCTCAGGCGTTCTACTTGGACGACCCCGAGGGCAACGGCGTCGAGCTGTACGTCGACCGCCCCCGCGACCAGTGGCGCTGGCAGGGCGGGCAGGTCGCGATGGCCACGCTGGCGATCGACCCGCACGCGTTCCTGGACGAGCATCTCACCGACGCCGCCCGCGACTTCGTGGCCGGCGACCCCGGACGCCGCGGCACCCTCGGCGACGCGCGCGTCGTGGGGCACGTCCACCTGAAGGTCGGCGACACCGCCCGCGCCCGTGACTTCTACGTCGACGGGCTGGGCTTCGACGTCACCGCCGAGGTGCGCGGGGCGCTGTTCGTCTCCGCGGGCGGCTACCACCACCACCTGGCGATGAACACGTGGGAATCGGCCGGGGCGGGGCTCCGCGCCCCGGCCCTGGGGCTCGGCCGCGTGCACGTGCTGCTTCCCGACGCGGACGCCGTCGCGCGTGTCGCCGGGCGGTTGCGGGCCCGCGGCCTGGACGTCCGGGACGACGGCGTCGCCGTCGAGGTCGACGATCCGTGGGGGAACTTGGTGCGCCTGTCGGTCGGCGGCCTGACCTGAACCGAAAGGGGACGGTTCTCTTTTGGTTCAGGGGTCCCCTGAACCGAAAGAGAACCGTCCCCTTTCGGTTCAGCCGGTCTCAGCCGTAGGTGTCGCGCGGGCCCCGCCCGCCGCGCACGGACCGCGTGCCGTGCTTCCAGCTCGGCGCCTGCGGCCCGACGATCTGCACCCGCCGGACGGCCTGCTCCCCCAGCGACGCGTTCATCTTCGCCAGCAACTGCGGCGCCATCAGCCGCAGCTGCGCGGCCCAGTTGGTCGACGCCGTGCGCACCACCACGACACCCTCGCGGAACGCCTCCGGCACGCTGTGCTCGGCCACCACCTCGCCCACCAACTCGGGCCAGCGCCCCAGCAGCAGGTGCACGTTGACCTCGGTGCCCCAGCCGCGCTCCTCGATCACGTCCTCCAGGGCCTCGCCGAGCGCCATCGGCTCGCCTTTACCGGACGCCTTGCGGCGCGGGCCGGCCTTCGGGCGGGGCTTCGGCCTGTGGGGCGGCCCGGCCGGGACCGAACGCCCCGCCGCAGCCGCGATCTGCCGGGCCAGGTCGAGCCCCAGGGGGTCGAAGGGCACGGCGTACTCGCGGGCGTCGTCGTCCGGATCAGGCATCGAGGCTCACCTCCCCTTCGGCGATCGTATAGCGGCGTCCGGACAATCCGGCGGGCACGTCGGACGGGACCGCCGCCGTGATCAGCACCTGCTCGGCTCCGCCGACCCGCTCGGCCAGGCGGGCCCGCCGCACCTCGTCGAGCTCGGCGAACACGTCGTCGAGGATCAGCACCGGCTCCACCCCGTCGCCCTGCAGCAGCGCGTACGCCCCGAGCCGCAACGCGAGCGCGAACGACCACGCCTCCCCGTGCGACGCGTACCCCTTCGCGGGCAGCGGGCCCAGCGTCAGGACGAGATCGTCTCGGTGCGGCCCCACCAGAGTGACGCCGCGGGCCAGTTCCTCGGCGCGGCGCCCGGCCATCCGCTCGCGCAGACGGGACGCGATCTCCTCGGGCGACCAGTCGGGGAACGGCCCCTCGTCCGGCGCCTCGGTGACCCCCGACCCGTCGAGCCCCGTCGGCAGCCCCAGCGAGCTGGACCGGTACGCCAGGCTCGCGTCGTTGTTGGTCGGGGCGATGGCCAGGTAGGCCTCGGCGACGCCTGGCGCCATGTCGGCCAGGGTGCGCAGCCGAGCGTGCACGAGCTCGGCCCCGAACCGGGCCACGGCGTCGTCCCAGACCTCCAGGGTGGACGCCGCGGCGTCGTCCCGGCCGGGCCCACGGCGTCCGGACAAGGACTTGAGCAGCGCCGATCGCTGCCGCAGCACCCGGTCGTAATCAGCCCGGACGCCGCCCAGCCGCGGCCAGCGCTGGGTCACGAGCTCGTCGAGGAAGCGCCGCCGGTCGGCGGGGTCCCCCTTCACGAGGGCGAGGTCCTCGGGCGAGAAGAGCACGACGCGCAGCGCGCCGAGCAGGTCGCGGGGGCGCTTCAGGGGCGAGCGGTTCACCGAGGCCCGGTTGGCGCGGGACGCGTTGATCTCGACCTCGAGCAGCAGCGACCGCGGGTCGTCCACGCCGGCCCGCACCCGGGCCCGCACGATGGCCCGCTCGGCGCCGAACCGGATGAGGGGCGCGTCGGCGGCCACCCGGTGGGAGCCGAGGGTGGCCAGGTATTCGACGGCCTCGACGAGGTTGGTCTTGCCCTGGCCGTTGCGCCCGGTGAGCGTGGTCACGCCGGGGCCGAACTCCAGCTCGGCCAAGGGCCACGAACGGAAGTCGGCGACGCTCAGGTGGGTCAAGAACACGTCACCCTCGAGCGGCCGGCGGACTCACGGGGGTCACTGGGGCAGGCGCATCAGCATGATGACGTGCTTGTAGTCGGCTGACGGTTCTCCGTCGATGTCGACCAGCGGCGTCAGCAGGCAGGGCTTGCCCGGGGCGGTGAACGCGAAGTTCACGCACGGGGTGTCGAGGGCGTTGAGGGCGTCCAGCAGGTAGTGGGGGTTGAAGCCCGCTGCCGTCATGGTGAGCCCGGCGCCCGTCTCGTCGACGACGGTGGCCTCCACCGCCTCGACGGCCGCGGCCTGGTCGCCGGTGGCGGCCTCCAGGGTGATGTGGTCCTCGGCGATCATCATGCGCAGCGAGGTGTTGCGCTCGGCGACCAGCGCCACGCGCTTCACCGCGGCCACGACCTCGGCGGTGTTGGCCCGCACCGTCAGCGACGGCTGCACGCTCATCAGGTGCCGGACCTTGGGGAACTCGCCGTCCAGCAGCCGCGTGGTGATCTCGCGGACGCCGTGGGTGCCGTGGCCGGAAAAGCCGATCAGGCCGTCGCCACCCTCGCCGGCGGACAGGCTGACCTCGACGCGCTCGCCGGCCGTCATGGACTTGGCCGACTCGTTCAGCACCCGCGCCGGCACGAGCGCAGCGGACTCACCGCCGGTCGAGACCGGGCTCCACAGCAGTTCCTTGAGCGCCATGCGGTAGCGGTCGGTGGCCAGCAGCGACAGCCGGTCGCCCTCGATCTCGACCCGGACGCCGGTGAACACGGGCAGCAACTCGTCGCGTCCGGCGGCGACGACGACCTGGGAGACGGCCCGGGAGAAGGCGTCGGCCTCGATCGTGCCCGACGACGCGGGCATCGCCGGCAGGTCGGGGTACTCCCCCACCGGCAACAGCTGCAGGGTGAACCGGGCGCTGCCGCACGTGATCTCCAGGCGGGACGCGTCGCCCGCCAGGTCGACCGGCTTGGCGGGCAGGCTGCGGGCGATGTCGGCGAGCAGGCGCCCGGACACCAGCGCGACCCCCTCGTCGGACACGTCGGCGGCGATCGTCACCTTGGCGGAGGTCTCGTAATCGAAGCTGGACAGCACGACCTCGTTGCCGGACGCCTCGAGCCGCAGGCCGGCCAGGATGGGCACCGGCGGGCGGGTGGGCAGGCTGCGCGCCACCCATGCCACGGCATCGGCCAACACGTCACGCTCGACTCGGATCTTCACTGCTGCTCCCTGTGGTCTGGCTGCCGCTCGATCATAGCCAGCGGGGGCGACCCCCGTTACCCACACACGTGGCGTTCGCTGATCGTTAAGGAATGGAGTCATAGATGTCTTCTTCATGGTCTTAACGCCTGTGGATCCCGTGGACGCCGCGCGTCACCCCTCGTCGCCGCGGCGTTTCGCCCCGCACAGCGCTGGGGAGAACCCGGAACTACACGGGGAGGATCTGTGGACTCGGCGTCGCGGCGTCCGGGTGATCCACAGGAGGACGGTGTTGTCCACAGGGTTGTTGGGGAAATCTTCCCCAGCTCAGTGACCGTTGGGGCTGGCCTCGGGTCCGTGCGGGCCCGGTCGATCAGTGTCGCGACGCCGCCTGCTTGATGCGGTTGGTCAGTTCGGTGACCTGGTTGAAGATGGTGCGCCGCTCGGCCATGAGCTGGCGGATCTTCTTGTTGGCGTGCATCACCGTGGTGTGGTCGCGGTTGCCGAACAGGCGTCCGATGGCCGGAAGGCTGAAGTCGGTGAGCTCGCGGCACAGATACATGGCGATCTGCCTCGCCGTGACCAGGACGTGCGTACGCGAGGACGAGGACAGGTCGTCGACGGTCACGTTGAAGTAGTTCGCCGTCTGGCTCATGATCAGCTGCGGGGTGATCTGGGTCTCCACGCCGGCGGGGATCAGGTCGCGCAGCACCTCGTCCGCCAGCCGGAGGTCGACGGCCTGGCCATTCAGGCTCGCGAACGCGGTCACCCGGATCAACGCCCCCTCCAGTTCGCGGATGTTCGTCGCGATCTTGCCGGCGATGAACTCCAGCACCTCGGGGGTGGCCATGAGCCGTTCGGCGTTCGCCTTCTTGCGCAGGATCGCGATGCGGGTCTCGAGGTCGGGCGGTTGGATGTCGGTGAGCAGGCCCCATTCGAACCGGCTGCGCAGCCGCGGCTCGAGGGCCTCCAGCGCCTTGGGCGGCCGGTCGGACGTCATCACGATCTGCTTTTGGCTGTTGTGCAGCGTGTTGAACGTGTGGAAGAACTCCTCCTGGGTCTGGATCTTGCTCTCCAGGAACTGGATGTCGTCGATCAGCAGCACGTCGATGTCACGGTAGGTGCGCCGGAACTCCATCGTCCGGTTCTCCGAGATGGCGTTGATGAAGTCGTTGGTCAATTCTTCGGTCGAGACGTACTTGACCCGCACGCTCGGGAAGTACTCGCGCACGTAGTGCCCGATGCCGTGCAGCAGGTGCGTCTTGCCCAGCCCGGACGGCCCGTAGATCATCAGCGGGTTGTACGACTTGCCGGGCGCCTCGGCCACGGCAACGGCGGCCGCGTGTGCGAACCGGTTGGACGACCCGATCACGAAGTTGTCGAAGGTGTACTTCGGGTTCAGCCGGTCGCCGGTGCCCGGCCCGGACGCCGACCTGCCGCCGACCAGGCTGAGCGAGGCCGTCGCGAACGGCAACTCGGGGGCGGACGGCTCGGCGTCCTCGTCGTCGAAGTCGCTGTCCAGCGACTCGTCCACGCTCACGGCCAAGTGCACCGGGCGGGCGTAATGTTCGCTGAGCCGCTCCTCCACCCACCGGCGGCTCTTGGCCTCGATGCGGGAGCGGGTCGTGTCGTTGGGGACGGCGACGAGGAAGGTGGAGTCGTGCAGGGCGAGGGGGCGGACGCTGCTGAGCCGGGCCCGGGTGGGTACATCGGCGGCGGAACTCACGTGGCTCCAGGCGGCGGCGAGGCTGTGGGTCCCCTCGTCGGGCATATCGCTCCCCTCGTCGAAGGCCTGTCCACACGCTCGTCCACATCGTGTGGACAACCGGCACGACCAAGGCGGTGGCATCCGGGGTGGCACGCGCGGGTCGTAGGGGAGCAACGCTAGCCCTCGTCCTCGCGGCCCGCAAACAAGCCGAGGTGAATCTCAGCGGCCGTCGGCGTGTCGGCTCGACGCTGGAGGCCGCGGCGTTCTGGTTTGCTCAGGGTCGCTCCGGCCGAGTATCGTTGGACGGTCGCCGTCGTGGCGGCTCCTGTGTCCGCGTGGGCACAGTCGGTCCGTTCCACCGAACCCCGAGGGAGATGGCGTGAGCAAGCGCACATTCCAGCCGAGCAATCGGCGTCGCAGCCGCACCCATGGCTTCCGCCTCCGCATGCGCACGCGTGCAGGCCGCAGCATCCTGGGCGACCGCCGTCGCAAGGGTCGCGTCCGCCTCGCCGGCTGACCCGGCTCAGACCCCACCGGTGCTTCCCGGCCAGTCCCGACTCCGCGCCTCGGATGAGTTCCGCTCCGTGGTGCGCCTCGGCGTCCGGGTGTCCCGGCCCACGCTGGTGCTGCACGCCTGCGCGAAAGCCGGCCCTCCGTCCCGGGCCGGTTTCGTCGTCTCCAAAGCGGTCGGCAACGCGGTGACCCGCAACCGGGTGAAGCGACGGCTGCGCCACCTCATGGCCGCCCGCCTGGCGACGCCCCATGGTCCGGTGGACGTCGTGGTCCGCGCCCTGCCGGCCGCGGCGTCCGGACGCCTCGCCGACGACCTTGCCTCGGCGTGGGACGTCGCGCTGGGCCGGCTGGAGGCGGCGTGAAGTACGTGCTCATCGGCCTGTTGACGTTCTGGCGCGCCGTAATCAGCCCCCTGTACGGGGACGTCTGCAAGTTCCACCCCACCTGTTCGGCGTACGCGCTGGACGCGGTGCGCACCCACGGCTCGCTCACGGGCTCGTGGCTCACTCTGCGGCGCCTGGTGCGCTGCCATCCCTGGTCGCTCGGCGGGTTCGACCCCGTCCCGAAGGCCGCCATGAAGGGGCAACGTGTTTGACGCATTCCTGGGGTTCCTGGACCTCATCATGCAGCCGATCTATTGGGCGATCTCGGGCATCATCGTCGCCTTCCATTGGCTGTACAGCCAGATGCTGGATCCGAACTCCGGTTGGACGTGGGTCCTGGCGATCGTCTCGCTGACGGTCGTGATCCGGACGCTGATGATCCCCCTGTTCGTCCGGCAGATCAACAGCTCGCGCAAGATGCAGCTGGTGGCCCCCAAGGCCAAGGCGCTGCAGGACAAGTACGGCCAGGACCGCGAGCGGTACGGCCAAGAGGTGATGAAGCTCTACCAGGACGAGGGGGTTAACCCCGCGGCGTCCTGCCTGCCGATCTTGCTGCAGATGCCTATCTTCATCGGCCTGTTCACCGTGCTCAACAATGCGGCCCGCGGCACGGCCACGGGGTTCTGGTTCACGCAGAACCCGGCGTTGGTCGACTCGCTGCGGCACGCGACGATCTTCGGCGCGGAAATTTCTGGGGTGCTCTGGCAGGCCGGGGAGCCGCTGACGTTCGGGCCGACGTTCTGGGTGGCCGCGTTCCTGATCATCTCGATGACGGCCACGCTGTTCGTCACCCAGCTGCAGCTGATGCGCAAGAACATGCCGCCGGAAGCCCTCGAGGGGCCGATGGCGCAGCAGCAGAAGATGATGCTCTACATGTTCCCGGTGATCTATCTGATCACGGGCGTGAGCATTCCCATCGGCGTCATGATCTACTGGCTCGCGTCGAACATCTGGACGCTCGCGCAGCAGTACATCCTGATTCACAACAACCCCACCCCGAATACCCCGGCGTTCGTTGACTGGGAAGACCGCATGCGCGCCAAGGGCAAGGATCCCGACGAGATCATCCGTAAGCGCACGGCTCAGCTCAAGGGCGGCAAGAAGGCCGCACCCGTGGCGTCCGACCCGACCAAGGTGACCCGGCAGAACAGCGGCGCCGCCACGTCCACCCCCGGCTCGGACGCCACCGCCACGGGCTCGGCGGGCGGGGCCGCGGGCGAGGCGTCCGACAAGCAGCGCGTCCAGCGGCAGCAGCCGAAGCAGCAGACGCGCGCCAACCGCAAGCAGGCCAGGCCCCGAACGCCCGGCGACCCCACGAAGGAGTGACATGAGCGAGGAGTTGCAGTCCCCCATCCAGGAAGACGCCGCCGAGGTGCGTCCCGGCGAGGTAGCCGTCGACCCGGCCGAGGCGCCGGAAGCCACGGAGGCGTCCGACCCTGATGACGTGGACGGCGAGGACGCCGAACCGCTGGACGACGAGGCGGACGATGACGAGACGGGTGAAGAGGACGGGGCCGGGAGCAGCGACCCCGCCGGCGAGCCCCGCTCGCCCAGCAAGCGCGGGGAGGCGCTGACGACCGAGGGCGAGATCGCGGCCGACTACCTGGAGGAGTTGCTCGACATCGCCGACCTCGACGGCGACATCGACACCTACAACGAGGGCGGGCGGGCGCACGTGTCGCTCATCACGGACTCCGACGTCCTCGTCGGCAAGAACGGCGAGGTGCTCGACGCCCTGCAGGAGTTGGCGCGCCTGGCGGTCATGACCGAGACGGGGCACCGCAGCCGGCTCATGCTCGACATCGCCGGCCACCGCGACAAGCAGCGCGCCGGCCTCCAGGACCTGGCCGCGGACGCCGTCGCGTCGGTGCGCGCCACGGGCGAGCCCGCCCGCCTGGCGCCGATGAACCCTTATCAGCGCAAGATCGTCCACGACGCCATCGCGGCCGCGGGGCTGGTGAGCGAGTCCGAGGGCGAGGAGCCGAACCGCCGCGTGGTGGTCTGGCCGAAGGCCTGACGTGGAGACCCCCGCCCCCGCGCGGGAGGTGTTCGGCGAGGCGGTCGAGACGGCCGCGCGGTACGCCGGGTTGCTGGCCACTCGGGGTGTCGAGTGGGGGCTGCTCGGGCCCCGCGAGGTCGAGCGCATCTGGCACCGGCACGTGCTGAACAGCGTCGCCGTGGCGTCCGAGGTGCCGGTCGGGGCGACAGTCGTCGACGTGGGCAGCGGGGCCGGGCTGCCGGGGATTCCGTTGGCGCTCGCGCGTCCGGACTGCCGGGTGGTGCTGTTGGAGCCGCTGTTGCGGCGGTCGACGTTCCTCACCGGGGTGGTCGAAGAGTTGGGCCTGGACGAGCGGGTCACCGTGGTGCGGGGGCGGGCGGAGGAGCATACCGCGACCTACGACGTGGTGACCTGCCGGGCCCTGGCGCCGTTGGTTCGGCTCGTCGAGTGGTGCGCTCCCCTGATGACGCCGGACGGGCGGATCGTGGCTCTGAAGGGCGAGTCCGTGGACGACGAGGTGCGCGACGCGCGGTCGATCCTGCGCCGCAGGGGCCTCGTGGCGACAGTGCGGAACGTGGTGCCCTACGAGGGTGCAGAAGCCACGCGCGTGGTGGTGGTGCGTTCATGAGCGGCGGCGAGTACGAGCTGAAGGTGTTCACCGACGATGAGGGACGCCACGGCAACCCGCTCGGGGTCGTGCTCGACACCGCGGGGTGGTCCGATGGGCGGTGCCAGGCGCGCGCGGCAGAGTTGGGACACAGCGAGACCGTGTTCGTGGACGACGCGGTGGCCGGGCGCATCCGGATCTTCACCCCGATGGTCAAGTTCTCGTTTGCTGGGCACCCCACCGTCGGGACGGCCTGGCTGCTGCACCGACTCGGGTTCGCCGTGTCGTCGCTGCTTACGGACGCGGGCGTCGTGCCCGTGATCGTGGCCGGGGACTCCGCGAGCGTCATCGCGCCGCCCGAGTGGTCGCCGCCCTGGACGCTGCTGCAGCTCCACTCCCCCGCCGAGGTGGACGCGCTGCGCCCCGACGGTCGGCCCCACGACTACGTGTGGGCGTGGCTGGACGAGGCGGCGGGCGTGGTCCGGGCCCGTGCGTTCTCCGCGGCGGCCGGCGTGGTCGAGGACGAGGCGACCGGGTCCGCGGCCATCCGGCTCGCGGCTGATCGCGGTCGGGCGCTGGCCATCCGGCAGGGCTTGGGGTCCTGGATCGACGTCGCTCCTGGGTTGGACGGGGTTACGTTGACAGGACGAGTCCGCGTCGTGCGGTGATATAGCGATAAAGCGGCTTAGGGCTGCGCGATTGTTCCCGCGGATCAGGATCGGTGCATGACACGCTTCGTCTGGACTCTCGTCATGGCCTTCGACGGCGTCGCCGTGAGCGACCCGGATTGGCACATCGCCTACTTGGATGACGCGATGGGCGCGGCGTCGGCTGCGGTACGCGCACGAACGCCGCTCTGCGTAGGCGTTGGCTTCCACCTCCCGCGTAGTTGACTGCAACCGCTGGCAGGTAAGCGAGTAATTGATATAGCGATAAACAGGTATAACGAGAAGTAGGTTAGCAGATACGCGGCCAAGCTTGGTGACTTGCGTCTGACCAGCCTATTCGGCACTCTGGCAGCACAGCCCGCCTCGCCGGCGATTCGAAGAGTGGCCAGCCGGACGCATTGGTTCCATGCGGACGCATTGGTGCCAGCCGGACGGGATGGTGGCCAGCCGGACGGGGCGCCTGCTTTTGGCAGACGTTCCGATAGGGTGAGGCCGACTTGGCGTCTGCCCCGAGAGGTGAAGGTGACCGACAGCACGGCCCCGCGACGGGCGGCCTTCGATGTGCCTGAGTCCGAGGCGCCTCCCCTGGACCTTCCGGACGACCTGACTCAACCCGTTTCACGTGAAACACCCCGACTCCCCCAGCCCGATGCGCCCAGGATCATGGTGGTCGCCAATCAGAAGGGTGGGGTCGGCAAGACCACGACCTCCGTCAACGTGGCAGCGGGCCTGGCCATGGGCGGCTTGCGCGTGTTGGTCATCGACCTAGACCCTCAGGGCAATGCGTCCACTGCGCTGGGGGTCGAGCATCCCGAGGGCAGCGCTGGTACCTATGAGGTGTTGATGGACGGACTCCCCCTGGTCGACGCCGTCCAGCGCTGCCCGGACATCCCCGGTCTGTGGGTACTGCCGGCGACCATCGATCTTGCCGGCGCAGAGGTGGGACTCGTCGCCACCGTTTCACGTGAAACGCGCCTGAAGGTGGTGCTGGATGCCTTCTTCGACCACTACTACGTCGATTACGTGCTGATCGACTGCCCGCCATCGCTGGGATTGCTCACACTCAACGCGCTCGTGGCGGCGCACGAGATCATGATCCCGATCCAGTGCGAGTACTACGCACTCGAGGGTGTCACCCAACTCCTGCGTACCATCGACCTGGTCAAGGGACGCCTGAACGACGGCCTGCGGCTCACCACAGTGCTCCTCACGATGTTCGATGGGCGCACGAACCTCGCGTCCCAGGTCGCCGAGGAGGTGCGCAAGCACTTCCCGGCCGAGTGCCTGGACGCCGTCATTCCCCGCTCGGTGCGCATTGCGGAGGCACCGAGCTACGGCCAAACAGTGCTCAGCTACCAACTGGCCTCCGTGGGCGCCCAGGCGTACCTGCGGGCGGCCGAGGAGATTGCGGCCCACGGGGTGGGCCACTACTGAGTCAAGGAGGATTCATGGCAGCGCCGAAACCGCGCACAGGGCTGGGACGGGGTCTGGGGGACTTGATCCGGACCACCGGGCCTGCCGAAGACACGGCCGTCCCGGCGTCGCCGGACTCAGTCTCTGCACCGCCACTGGTGGCGGCGCCGGAGGGCGCATCCTTCCAGGACGTGCCAGTCGACCAGATCACGGCCAACCCGCGGCAGCCGCGGCAGGTGTTCGACGAAGACGACCTCGCCGAACTCGTCGATTCGATCCGCGAAGTGGGTCTACTGCAACCTGTGGTGGTCCGCCCGGTGGGCAAAGGCTACGAGCTGGTGATGGGCGAGCGTCGCCTCCGGGCCACGCGCGCGGCCGGCCTGGCGACGATCCCGGCGATCGTGCGCGCCACGGAGGACCACGCTCTGCTGCGTGACGCCTTGCTGGAGAACCTCCACCGCGTCCAGCTCAACCCGCTTGAGGAAGCCGCCGCGTACCAGCAGATGCTGGACGACTTCGGCTGCACCCAGGAGGAACTCGCCCGCCGCATCAAGCGGTCGAGGCCTCAGATCTCGAACACGATCCGGCTGCTGCGCCTGCCCGCGCCGGTGCAGCGTCGTGTCGCGGCAGGGGTACTGTCGGCCGGACACGCGCGGGCGCTGCTGGTGTTGGAGGACCCCGTCGCCCAGGAACGGCTGGCCCAGCGCGTTGTCGCAGAGGGCCTGAGTGTGCGGGCGGTCGAGGAGATCGTGACGGTGGGGGAGCGTCCCGTGGCCACTCGTCGGTCATCCACGCCGGCCACTCCGTCGCCGCGGGCCGACCAGCTGGCGCGCGGGCTCTCCGACGCGCTGGACACCCGAGTCGCCGTCCAGGTCGGCCGCCGCAAGGGCCGGATCATCATCGAGTTCGCCGGCGAGGAGGACCTAGACCGAATCGCCGACGCCCTGGGCCTGCATCGGCCCGGGTCGCTCTAACTATCAATCAATATAAATATGTATCGATAAAACCGCTACTCGACCGCGTCGCAGTCGCTAGTCGACTTCCCGTCCTCCGAGAGAAGTGACTTCGGACACCTGGCACATCTAGCCGTCGACTGGGCCCGCCACGCCGATCGCTAGGTCGCCGATCCTGCCGGTGGCCCGTCATCTGCGTTGGGGGGTGAGGTACCGGGCGTGACGGCGAGGTGTCTGGTGGGGGTCGACCCGGCGAGGTGGGATCACCTCGGGGAGTTGGTCGGGTCGGAGCCGGACCTGCCAGCGGTCGGCGGTCGGGTCGTATCCGGGTTCGACGATGCCGTGGTGGTGCGGGCAGACCAAAACCATGTTCACAACGGATGTTGCCCCGCCGGCCCACCACGGGATGATGTGGTGCGCTTGGCAAGCCTGCGGCGGTTTGTCGCATCCCGGGAACACACAGCCCTGGTCTCGGATCTCCAACGCGGCCCGGATGGGTGGGGTGGCGAGTCGTTGGGTGCGGCCCACGTCGAGGACCTCCGTCGCGCCACCCAACACCACCGGCAAGAGGTCGGCGTCGCACAGCCAACGGCGCAGTACCCCCGCGGGGATGGATTCGCCGGAGCCGACCAGATTCCCGGACAGCAATCCTCCGCCGATCGCGGCTTGGAGGAGTTGGTCGTAAGCCAAGGTGACGACGACGCGGGGTCGGTCGCCGCCATGCCCGGGAGCCAACTCGCGGCGTTGGTGGTCGGCGATCATGGCGATCAACCCGTCGGCCCGGCGCATCGCCGGCGTCACCAGTTCGGCTGGCGTCTCGCCGTTCGCGTGCAGCCCGTCTTCTTGGTTGGCGCGTTGGAGGTGGGCGGCGTAGGCATCGACGATCCGGATGAGCGGTTCGGCCTCGCAGATCGGCAGGCTGCCTTTGATCAGCACCGACCCGTGATGGTCGGGTTTGAAGGTGAGGTGTCGGTCGCGTTGGGCTTGGGCGTACTCACGCTCCAACCGTTCGGCCTCACACTGATCACACAGGTCGGGAGCCACGACCTCGAGCAGGTGTCGCGAGAGGCGGCGGAGTTCGGTGCTGTTGTGGGTGGCGGCGAACCCGACCATCACCGTCTGGGCTCGGTCGACGGCTTCGGTCGAGAAGTCGGGTGGCAGCTTGTCGAGCACGCCGGTGATCGCGTCCGCCTGCGCGGGCGACACCGTGCCGGCCAGCGAAGCGTCTCCGACAAACCGGAACCGCTCCAGCTGGCGACCCTGGGCCAGGAGTCGTCCGGCTTCCCGGCCGGTCAGGGTGGCGCGGTCGGCGAGCCAGGTGGTCGTCGACGTGCCGTGCTCCCGCGACGCCGCCTCCCGGGCATCCAGCCGAGCGGTCAACTGGATCTGCCACGCGTGCAAGCGGGCCTCGACCCGCAACCCGGCCACCAACAGGCGCAACTGGTCGGCGTCCGACTCCCGTGTGAGCCGGCCATCGCCGAGCGCGTCCAGGGCGGCGTCCATGACGGACAGTTTTCGAACGTCTGTCCGCTTATCCACAAGCAATTTCGGGACCAATAGTTATCCACAAATCGCGCACAACCCCTTGACAAACATGCCAGGGTTGTCGCTCGTGATGCGCCGGGGCGCCCCGTCGGAACGACCCTTCGACAAGCTCAGGGACCGGTCGGTTTAGGGACCGGTCGGCTCAGGGACCGGTCGGCCCCGGCGCTCCACGGCCCGCGCCGCCCAGTCAGGCAGTAGGGGACTGCACGGTCGCCAGACGGGCGCGGACATCCTTGGTGGCGTAGTGCTCGGCCACGAACGACATGAACGGCACGGTGCCGCCGGCGGCGATGAGCAGCAGCCGACGCCAGGGCCACTTGACGCGGTGTCCGAGGTCGTAGGCGGTGATGATCAGCACCATGTACAGCCACCCGTGCGGCACACCCGTCGCGACGACGACGGAGTCGTTGCCCGCCAAGTACTTCAGCGGCATCCCGACGAGAACCAGCACCACGAGCAGCACTCCGACGAGGTAGGCCATGATCCGGTAGCGCAGCAGCGCCCCGCGCACGCCGGGGACGTCCTCGGCCTGCAGGGGGGTGGTGTCGAGCGACATGCTCATGTGGGGTCCTTCCGGATCGGTGCAGTGGCCAGCCCGGCCTGGGCGGCGTCCTCGAGCGCGCGGCGTTCGCGGGCGCCCATCCCGTGGGCGATCTTGATGCTCATCCCGAGAGCGAACGCCGAGAACACCCACCACTGGAGAGCGTAGCCGCCGTTTTGGAACGACCCCTCGCCCTCCGGGAGGTCGACGGGGGCGACGGAGAGCCCCTGGGCCGCCGACACATCGGCGGTCAGCGTCACGAACCCCGGCACCAGCTGCTGCGGCCACTGCTGGGCGAGCAGCGGCATGCGGATCGACCCCAGCCCACCAGCACCCGCGGCGTCCGAGCTCACATCGCCCTCGCCCGGCAGGAACAAGCCGGTCTCCGTGCGCTCCCCGGTGGGCGGGGGGCCGACGGCGGCGGCGTCCGGGGAGAGTCCGCGCACGACCGGCAGCACCCGGCCGTCCGAGACCCGGAACGCGGTGAGCACGCGGACGCCGTCCCCGGTCGGCACGAGGAGCTGCTGGTCGGGCAGGTAGCGCCCGGTCACCGTGACGCGCTTGCCGTACAGGTCGCCGAGCTGTGCGGAGACCTGCTCGAGCAGCGGGACGGGAGACTGCTCGGCCCGGGCCTGGACGGTGCGGTTGCCCTCGTCGACGAACACCTGCATCTGCCACAGTCCCAGGAACACCATCACGACCGCCGCCACCGCACCCAGCGCGACGACGAGCACCTGGCGGGCGCGCGTGCTCATCCCGCCGCTGGCCCGGCACCCCGCTGCCGCGCCAGCGCCACGAGCCGGGAGCACACCGCGGCGAAGTCCTCCTCCGAGGCCTCGATGGCCAGCGGCAGCGTGGACGTCTCCGTCATGCCGGGAGCCACGTTGACTTCGAGGAACACCGGCTCGCCGTCGGCGACGATCATGTCGGTGCGCGACACGTCGCGCAGCCCCAGGACGCGGTGCGCCGTCAGAGCCATCTCGGCGCACGCGGCTGCGGTGGGCTCGTCCACCTCGGCGGGGCACAGGAAGCGGGTCTCACCGGCGGTGTAGCGGGACACGTAGTCGTAGACGCCCGAGCGCGGCCGGATCTCCACCGCGGGCAGCGCGACGTCGGCGTCGGTCGACGAGATCACCGAGACGGCCACCTCCACGCCCTCGATGAACTGCTCGATCACCGCCACCTCGCCGTAGCTGAACGCCGTCACGACCGCAGCGGGAAGGTCGGCCGCATCGGTGACCTTGGTACAGCCCAGCGCGGACCCGCTGCGGGCCGGCTTGACCATCATCGGGAACCCGAGCCGGGACGCGAGCAACTCGACCAAGTTGGCCGCCCCCAGCTCGCGGAACATGTCCAGCGGCAGGGCGTAGTGCGGAGGCACCCGGACGCCGGCCCGTGCGACCAACTCGGTGCTTACGGCCTTGTCGAACGCCAGTCGGCTCGCCGGACCGCTCGACCCGACGTAGGGGACGCCGAGCAGGTCGAGCACCTCGCGCAGCGCCCCGTCCTCGCCCGCGCCGCCGTGCAGCACCGGGAACACGACGGGAGCGTCGGCGTCCGCGATGAGCTGCAGCAGGTCGGCGGTCACGTCCGCCTCGAGCACGTGGTGGCCTGTCTCGCGCAACGCCTGGCTGACCCGCCGGCCGGACTTCAAGGAGACGTCGCGCTCGTGGCTCAACCCGCCCGCGAGGACGAGGACCGTGCCGGGTGTCTGCGCCATGGAGTGCTCCTTCAGCTGAGGTCGGGGGCCGGGCCGGTGACGGGCCGGTGCCGGCGGGTGCTCGGGCCGAGGTTGAAGGTGGCGTGCATCTCCAGCTCGTCGGCGATCACCTTGCCGAGCCGCCGGGTGCCCTCGTAGATGCGCTCGGCGGTGGGGAAGCAGTACGACAGGCGCATGTTGCGGCTGCCGAAGCCGTCGGCGTAGAACGCGGTGCCCGGGACGTACGCCACCCGCTCGCTGACCGCGCGGGCGAGCAGCGCCTGCGAGTCGAGCCCTTCGGGCAGCGTGACCCAGACGAAGAAGCCGCCGTTGGGCTGCGTCCAGGTGGTGCCGGGGGGCATGTGGTCGGTGAGCCCGGCGAACATGGCGTCGCGGCGGGCGGCGTACATCGAGCGGAAGGCGACGATCTGGGCGCGCCAGTCGAAGCGATCCAGGTATGCGGCGACGGCGAACTGGCTGAACACGGGCGGCGAGAGCACGGCCGCCTCTTGGGCGATGGTGAGGCGCTCGCGAACCGCGTGGGGGGCGAGCACCCAGCCGACGCGGAACCCCGGCGCGAACGTCTTGCTGAACGAGCCCAGGTAGATCACCTGGTCGTCCATGGAACGGAGGGCGGGCAGCGGATCGCCCTCGATCGTGAGCAGCCCGTAGGGGTTGTCCTCGACCACCAGCAGCCCGACCTCGTGCGCCACGTCGAGCAGCTGCTGACGCCGCTCGAGCGACTGCGTGATGCCCGTGGGGTTGTTGAAGTTGGGGATCGTGTAGAGGAACTTCACCCGCGCGCCGGACGCCCGCAAGGCCAGCGTGGCCTGGCGGACGGCGTCCGGGATCAGCCCCTCGGCGTCCATCTCGACGTGGTGGATGCGCGCCTGGTACGCGTTGAAGGTGCCCATCGCGCCGACGTAGCTGGGCGCCTCGCACAGGATCGTGTCGCCTGGGTCGACGAAGATGCGCGTGACTAGGTCGAGCGCCTGCTGGCTGCCGCACGTGACGACGACGTCGTCGGGGTTGGCGTGCACCTGCTCCTCGGCCATCACCTCGACGATCTTCTCGCGCATGAACAGCTCGCCCTGGCCGGAGCCGTACTGCATCGCCTGCGTGCCGCGCTCGCGGACGAGGTCGTTGAAGGCGTCGCCGAGGCGTCCGAGCGGTAGGTCGGCGATGTTGGGCATGCCGCCGGCCAGTGAGACGACCTCGGGGCGATTGGCGACAGAGAAGAGAGCTCGCACGGCCGACACCGTCATGGAACCGGTGCGTTCTGCATACTGGTCGACGTACGGATCCAGCCGCGTGTCGCGGCGGTACGTTTCCAATGAGCTCACCCAACCAGTGTCCCACTCGGCGACGCGTCCACCAAAGGAGGCCCGGCCATGCGGCAGCTGCTCGGTCTGGACGGCCACGACCTGACCGGCCTGCCCTGCCCGTGGTGCGGCCGGACGCCGCAGCCCGCCACCTCGGGGCTGAAGGCCGTCCGCGACGGGGCAGTGGTCGGCATGGTCGGCTGGGCCGCGGCCGGGAGCCTCGGGGGGCTGTACCCGACCGGCAGCGTGGTGGTCACGCAGCTGTGGGTGCGCCGTGAGGACCTGGGCGAGCTCATCGGCAGCCAGCTGGTGCAGCGGGCGGCCGGCGTGGTGTCCGGACGCCGGGGCGTGCGCTGCCTGGTGGCGCCGGGGACGCTCGGCGTCCCGGATTGCCACCATCTGCCCGCGGACTGGCTGGAGGCCCGGGGCTTCGCCGAATCCGTCCGGGGGTCGCAGTGGCGCCTCGACCTCGGTGGCGCGATCCGGTTGCCCGACGCCCTGCGGTGGACGGCCGAGGCCGCCGTCCGGCTCGTGCGGCCCGAGCGTCCCGCGCCCGCCAACCGGGGCTGAGCCCGGATCCCCGAACGTCGCCGACATCTGGGGTCGGTGAATCCCCTTGTCGCGCCCCCTTAAGCGGTTCCCTCCCGACGACTCGCTGTTTGATACTCCACGCGTATCAGACGGCGAGCCTTGCCGAGGGGTCGTGGGGGAGGGCTGGACGGGTGAGCCAGCGGGGGCGGAGGGGCTTCGACGGGCTCCGCCAACGGGGGCGGAGGCGCTTCGACGGGCTCACCCGCGTGGGGGAGAACGACGAACGCCGGCCCCGGGAGATCCGGGACCGGCGTCGTGCGCTTCGACAGGATCAGCCAGCGGCGGCCTCAGCCAGCGTCAGCGCTGGTCGAGGGCCACGTAGTCGCGGGCCGTCTCGCCGACGTAGATCTGCCGCGGGCGGCCGATCTTGTTGGTCGGATCGTTGACCATCTCGCGCCACTGGGCGATCCAGCCAGGGAGGCGTCCGAGGGCGAACAGCACGGTGAACATGTCGACCGGGAAGCCCATCGCCTGGTAGATCAAGCCGGTGTAGAAGTCGACGTTCGGGTACAGCTTGCGCTCGATGAAGTACGGGTCGTTGAGAGCTGCATCCTCGAGCTCGAGGGCGATGTCGAGCAGCTGATCGGAGCCGCCGCGGGTCTTGAGGATGGCGTCCGCGTGCTTCTTGATGATGGCAGCGCGGGGGTCGTAGTTCTTGTAGATGCGGTGGCCGAACCCCATGAGCCGCTCGTTGGCGCCCTTGTCCTTGACCTTGTTGACGTAGTCCTGGACGGAGATGCCGCGATCCTTGATGTCGTTGAGCATCTCCAGCACCGCCTGGTTGGCGCCGCCGTGCAGCGGGCCGGACAGCGCGTGAACGCCCGAAGAAACCGACGCGTACAGGTTGGCCTGCGAGCTGCCGACGAGCCGGACGGTCGAGGTGGAGCAGTTCTGCTCGTGGTCGGCGTGGAGGATCAGCAGCACGTCGAGCGCGCGGGTGATCTCGTCGTCGAATTGGTAGGGCTCGGTGACGGTGCCGAACGACATGCGCAGGAAGTTCTCGATGTAGGACAGCGAGTAGTCGGGCCACAGGGTGGGGGAGCCCAGCGAGTTCTTGTACGAGTAGGCCGCCAGCGTCGGGACCTTGGCCAGCAGTCGGTGGGTCGCGGCGTCGATCTTGTCCGGGGTGAAACCGATGGTGTCAGTCGAGAACGTCGACAGGGCGGTGATGGCCGCCGACAGCACGGGCATGGGGTGCGACCGGCGCGGGAAGATGCGGAACAGCTCGCGGAGCCGCTCGTCGATCACCATGTGGCGGGAGATCTTCTCGGTGAAGTCGTCCAGCTCCTCCTTGGTGGGCAGCTCGCCGTACAGCACCAGGAACGCGGTCTCCAGGAACGTCGACTTCTCCGCCAGCTGCTCGATCGGGTAGCCGCGGTACTGCAGGACGCCGGCGTCCCCGTCGATGTAGGTGATGGCCGACTTGCAGACGGCGGTGTTGGCGAACCCGATGTCGAACGTCGTGTCACCGGTCTGGGCCATCAACTTGCCGATGTCGTAGCCGTTGTTGCCCTGCGTGGCTTGGACGAATGGCAGCTCCAAGGACTTCCCACCAGCGTCGATGGTGGCCGGCGTGTTCGTCATTTGCACTCCTCCTTGAGACAAAGGTCCATACATCGCGTCACACTACAGCCCGGGGGTGAGCCGCACCTAAACACGGGAAGAGCGCACCTACTAGTTGACTCTTCAACTAACTCTCGGGTAGAGTTGGTCTCACAGAACAGCCACCGTCATCTGGAAGGAACCCACATCATGACCCAGCACGCGCAGCTCGACCAGCTCTCCGGCACCTACGTGCTCGACCCCTCGCACACCTCAATCGGCTTCGTGACCCGGCATGCCATGGTCACCAAGGTGCGTGGCTCGTTCGATCAATACTCCGGCTCGGCGACCATCGACGAGGCCGACCCGGCGGCGTCCAAGCTTGAAGTCGTCGTGCAGACCGCCAGCGTGAACACCCGCAACGCTGACCGTGACGCGCACCTGCGCTCGGCCGACTTCTTCGACGCCGACCAGTTCCCGACGATCACGTTCTCGGCGACCGGCTTCTCGGTGCGCGAGAGCGTCGTCGATGTCACCGGCGACCTGACCATCAAGGACGTGACCCGCTCGGTCACCATCCCGTTCGAGTTCCAGGGCTCGGCCGTCGACCCGTTCGGCAACGCGCGCATCGGCTTCGAGGGCGCCGTGGAGGTGCACCGCTCGGAGTTCGGCCTCACCTGGAACGCTGCGCTGGAGACCGGCGGCTTCCTGGTGTCCGACCGGGTGACCCTGGAGTTCGAGGTCTCCGCGATCAAGCAGGCCTGACCGCGTCCGTCCCTGCCGTCGCAGCCGCGGACGCCCCCGCCTCGGTGAGCGCGGCGGCGTCCGCGGCGGCTCCGGCGAAGGCGGCGAGGGTGTGCTCGAGCACCTCGTCGACCTCGGTGTCGGTGATCACCAGCGGGGGAGCGAAGCGGATCGTCTTGCGGTGGGTGTCCTTGGCCAGGACGCCAGCCTTCATCAGGCGGTAGCAGATGTCCAGGGCCGTGCCGAGCTCGGGGTTCACGTCGATGCCGAACCACAGCCCGGCCTGCCGGATCTGCGTCGCCCACCCCTCGTCCAGCAACGGCTGCAGGCCCGCGCGCAGGCGGGCGCCTTCACGCCGGGCGCGAGCCTGGAGCTCACCGGACGACAGGATGCGCACGACCTCGCTGCCCAGCGCGCACGCCAGCGGGTTGCCGCCGAACGTCGACCCGTGCTGGCCGGGGCGGAACAGCCCCAAGATGTCTCGGTTCGCGACCACCGCCGACAGCGGCACGATGCCGCCGCCGAGCGCCTTGCCCAGGATGTACATGTCCGGGACCACACCCTCGCGGTCGCACGCGAACGTCTCCCCGGACCGCCCGAGCCCGGACTGAATCTCGTCCGCGATCATCAGGACGCCGCGGTTCGCGGTGAGCTCGCGCACCGCCTGCAGGTAGCCCTCCGGCGGGATCACGATGCCGGCCTCGCCCTGGATCGGCTCCAACAGGACGGCCACCGTGTGCTCGTCGATCGCCGCGGCCAGGGCGTCGACGTCGCCGAACGGCACCGCCACGAACCCGGGCGTGAACGGGGCGTAGCTCTTTCGGGCCACCTCGTCGTTGCTGAACGAGATCACCGTGGTGGTGCGGCCGTGGAAGTTGCCCTCCATGACGATGATCGTCGCCAGCCCCTCGGGGACGCCCTTGGCCTCGTACCCCCACTTGCGGGCGGCCTTGATCGCGGTCTCGACGGCCTCCACGCCCGTGTTCATCGGCAGGACCATCTCCTTGCCGCACAGGGCGGCCAGCGCCTCCACGAACGGCCCGAAGGGCTCGGAGTAGAACGCCCGCGACGTCAGGGTGATCTTGTGCAGCTGCTCGTTCGCGACGGCCAGCAGCCGATCGTTGGAGTGCCCGAAGTTGACCGCTGAGTAGGCCGACAGGCAGTCGATGTAGGCGTTGCCGTCCAGGTCGAACACGCGAGCTCCGTGTCCGGACGCCACCACCACCGGGAGGGGCGAGTAGTTGTGGGCCCCCCACCGCTCGACCTGGTCGATCGCGTCCTGCTGCCGCGGCGTCCGCGCTCCGAGAGCCATCCGGGTTCCTCCTTCGGGGCCGTCCTGGAGCCTATCAGGGGCCGTGAACGCCCTCATCGGCCGGTTGTCCGCCCACGGGAGGGGGACGCCGCCGGCGCAGCACCCGCAGCGGGTTGAGCTTGGAGTCGTACGAGATGGACCCTTCGCGGAACATCCGGACGCCGACCGCCAGGAACCCCGCCGCGCACCCGTACAGCACCACCAGGACGATCGCCGCCTCGACCACCGACAGCGTGCCGGCGGCGTTGCGCATCAGCGCCGTCACCGGCGCGGTGAGCGGGAAGTAGGTCAGCGCCTGGGTCACAGGGGCCTCGGGTGAGCCGATCACCAGGGCGAACGCGTACAGCGGCAGGAACATCGACAGCATGACGGCCCCAAACGCGTTGCCGGCCTCCTTCGCGGTGGGCATCACGGCGCCGATCGCCACGAGCAGCCCAGTGAACAGCAGGAAGCCGCCGACGAACAGCGCGGCACCCAGGGCCACGGCGCCGGCGTCCACGACCGGGACCAGCCCGCCCAGCGCGGACGAGGTGCCCCCCGTGCCGGCGGCCGATCCTGCCGCCAGGCCTGACGCCACCGTCCAAACCAGCAGCGGGGTCATGAACACCACCCCCTGGACCAGCCCGACCAGCAGCAACGCCACCACCTTGCCCACGATCAGCAGGCTCGGGTGGATGGTCGTGAGGATCATCTCGGTGACCCGGTTCTCCTTCTCCTCCACCGTGATGTTCAGCATCTGCTGGCCCAGCATGATGATCGCCATGTACAGCAGGACCAGGAACGCGGCGGGCGCGATGGCCCCGAGCCAGCCGGCGCTGCGTCGTCCGTCCTTGTAGAGCTCGGAAACGACCGCGATGTCGCCGGTCAGCCGGGCCAGCCGCGGGTCGCCGATGCGAGCGGTGGCCGACTCGGTGACGAGGCGGGCGCCCACGGTCTCCCACCGGCCCGAGTCGAGCAGGCCCAGGTCGCGCCCGACGACGCGGACGGGGTCTGCAGCCGGGTCGGCGGGCACGTCCACGTGTAGCTCGCTGCGCCCCTGCCGCACGGCGTCCGCCGCGGCCGCGGCGTCCGGGGCGGGCGTGCCGCCGAGGGCGGCGGCCACGTCGGGTACGACGATGCCGGAGGCGTCTGCATAGGTGAACGCGACGGGCCGCGACTCGTTGTCGACGGACTGCTGCGCCGCGACGAGGTTGCTGAACACCGACAGCCCGAGGACCACGGCGAGCAGCAGCGGCACGCTCAGGCTCGCCGCCCAAAACGACGGCTTCAGCAGGGTGCGGCGCAGCTCGAACGCGACCACGGTGCCGAAGTTGTGCAGCCTCATGCCGACTCCTCCTCGGTGTGCGCGTGGCCGTAGACCCGCAGGAAGACCTCTTCCATGCTCGTGCGGGTGGCATCGAACGAGCGGACCTCCACCCCGGCGTCCAGCAGCGCCCGCAGGACGGCTTGGGGGTCGGTGCCCTCGGACAGCTCGAGCTCGGCGTAGTTGCGCTCGGTGATGGCCGGACGCCAGGCGTCCGAGTCGGGCAGCGTGCCCGAGAACCGCAGGCGGACCCGCTCGACGCCGTAGGCGTCCTGCACCTCGGCGACCGTACCGTACGCCTCGGCGCGGCCGTTCTTGAGCAGCAGGACGCGGTCGCAGAGGCGTTCGACCTCCTCCATCTGGTGCGTGACCAGCACGACGGTGGCACCGGCCTGCCGCTGGTCTTCGACCAGGTCGAGCAGCAGGCGGCGGTTGACGGGGTCGAAGCCCTTGGTGGGCTCGTCGAGGATGAGGATCGCCGGGCGGTTCATGATCGTGACCCCTAGCTGCACCTTCTGCTGCTGGCCGCCCGAGAGCCGGTCGAGGCGCACCTTGGCCTTGTCGGCCAGCCCCACGCGTTCGAGGAAGTACACCGACCACAGGGCCGCGTCGACGCGCGTCATGCCCTTCAGCTGGCCGAAATAGGTCATCACGTCGATGACCTTCTCCTTCTTGTACAGGCCGCGCTCCTCGGGGAGGTAGCCCAGCGCCGAGTTGACCGCGGGGTCGAAGCGGCGTCCCTCCACGCGCAGGTCGCCGGCGGTGGGGGTGTAGATGCCCAGCAGCGCCCGGATCGTGGTCGTTTTGCCCGAGCCGTTGCTGCCCAGCAGGCCGAACGTCTCGCCCGGGCGGACGTCGAACGAGAGGTCGTCGATCACGATCTTGTCGCCGAAGGCCATGCGGAAGCCCTGAACCTCGATCACCGGGGACGTCATGCCACCATCCCACCACGCGCGGGTGACGATCTGGCCCTGGTCCGCGCCGGGCCGCGTGACTACGGTGGGCGGCATGGCTGAGGTGACCAAGAACGTCGACGAGCAGCGCTTCGAGATCTGGGTCGACGGCGAGTTGGCGGGGACCGTCGACTACGTCGTCGAGGGCGGCGGGGTGGTCACCCTGCCCCACACGAATGTCCAGCAGCGGTTCGAGGGGCGCGGCCTGGCCTCGGAGCTGGTGCGATTCGCGCTGGACGACATCCGCGCGGAGGGCTACCTCGTCAACCCCGTCTGCCCGTACGTCCGCGGCTGGATCGGCAAGCACCCCGACTACGCCGAGCTGGTGCGGGAGATCGAGGCGCGGGCGGGGTCGTCGGACGCCGCCGACAGCGAGGTCGCGGGCCTCGACCAGGAGCACGACCCGCGCATCTGATCCGGCGCACCCGGACCCGCGGCGTCCCGTTAGTCTGGGCGGCGTCGAAAGGTGACCCACATGACCCTGTTCTCGAACGTCCAGCAGGCCCCTCCGGACGCGATCCTCGGGCTGACCGAGCAGTTCAAGGCCGACGCAAACCCGCGCAAGGTGAACCTCGGGGTCGGCGTCTACCAGGACGGCCACGGCAAGCTGCCGCTGCTGCGCTGCGTGGAGGCGGCCGAGAAGCGGCTCGCCGAGCACCCCACCGCGAAGGGCTACCTGGCCATCGACGGCGTGCCGACGTACAACGACGACGTCAGGCGGCTGGTGTTCGGCGAGGGCTCGCCGCTGCTGGCGGCCAAGCGCGTGGTGACCATCCAGGCTCTGGGCGGCACGGGCGCGCTCAAGGTCGGCGCCGACTTCCTGCGGCAGGTGTCGCCCGAGGCGAAGGTGCTGATCTCGACGCCCTCGTGGGAGAACCACCTCGCCCTGTTCACGCGCGCCGGGTTCACCGTCGGGCAGTACCGCTACTACGACGCGGAGGCCAAAGGCGTCGACGTCGAGGGCATGCTCGCCGACCTGGACGCCGCCGCGCCGGGCACGATCGTGGTGCTGCACGCCTGCTGCCACAACCCCACCGGCTACGACCTGGCCCCCGCCGACTGGGAGCGCGTCATCGAAGTCGTGAACGCCCGCGGGCTGACCGCGTTCCTCGACATGGCTTACCAGGGCTTCAGCCGCGGCATCGAGGAGGACGGCGCCGTCGTGCGGGCCTTCGCCGAGAAGGTGCCGTCGTTCCTGGTGTCGACGTCGTTCAGCAAGAGCTTCTCGCTGTACGGCGAGCGGGTCGGCGCGCTCTCGGTCGTGTGCGCGGACGCCGCCGAGGCGGCGCGCGTGCTGTCGCAGGTGAAGATCGTGATCCGGACGAACTACTCCAACCCGCCCACCCACGGCGCGGCGCTGGTCGAGACCGTGCTGGGGGACGCCGACCTGCGCGCCCAGTGGGTGGAGGAACTCGGCGAGATGCGCGACCGCATCAAGGCGATGCGCTCGACGCTCGTGCGGGGGCTGGCGGACGCCGGGGTGAAGCACGACATGAGTTACATCACCGACCAGGTCGGCATGTTCAGCTTCTCCGGGCTCAGCAAGGACCAGATGGTGCGCCTGCGCGGCGAGTTCGGCGTGTACGGCACCGACACCGGACGTATCTGCGTCGCCGCCCTCAACGACGGCAACGTGGCGTACGTGAGCGAGTCCATCGCGGCGGTGCTGAAGGGCTGACGTGGGGCCGGGCGTCCGGCGTCCGGCTTCGGGGTTCGGAGCGTCAGGCGGGGAAGCGCAGCAGGTAGGCGTGCACGATCACGTCGGCCGCCTGGTCGACCGTGAACCCGCGGGTGTTGACGACGAGGTCGTAGGCGGCGTCGTCGGATGGGTCCCAGCGGAAGAGCCGCTTGGAGATCTCGACGCGGACGCGGTCCTCGCGGCGCTGGCGCTTGCGGGCCTGGTCGAGGTCGATGCCCGACTCGGCCGCCGCGCGCTCCAGGCGTTGCTCGACCGGGCCGTCGATCTTCACGTGGAGGGCGCCCGGCTCGTGGGCGAGGATGATCGTGGCGTTGCGTCCGACCAGGACGCCGCCGCGTCCGGCCACCGCGTCCTTCACCGAGCGGATGTTGTTCTGGGCCAGCTCGTAATCGGTGCGGGACTCCATCGCCCAGCCGACGTCGGGGTCCGCGCTCGGCAGTGGGGCGAAGGAGCGCAAGATGCGCTCGAACGCGTTCTCCTCGCGGGCGGTCGCCTCGGCCTCGGCCTGCTCCATCGCCGCCGAGCTCATCGCCTGGCCGTGGAACGGCACGCCCAGGCGTTCGGCGACCCGGGCGGCGATTGCGGCCCCGCCGGCGCCGTACTGCTCGAAGAAGGTGACGATCCTGAGCGGGGCGTCGCCGGGCATGGGGGCCTCCTGGGTCGGGGGCTCCATTGTGCCCTCAGCGCAGGCCCAGGTACTCCTCGAGCGTGAGGGTGGAGCGGGGGCCGAACCCGGCGGCGATGTCGACCGGACGCCTGGAGCCTCCACGGCCGGCGCGCCCGGGGAATCCGCATCCGGGCAGGGTACGGGCGCGTGGTGGTACTACACGACGTCGTAGTACGGTGGCGGGCATGACTCAGGCGCCCTTCGACAAGCTCAGGGACCGCTCGCATGCTGAGGGCCGTCCGACCGGGCATCCCGGGGGGCACCCGCACGGGGCGGCGTCCAGGTCGAACCTCGACTTCGATTCGGCGCCCTTCATCGCCATCTGGGAGACCACGCAGGCGTGCGACCTGGCCTGCCGGCACTGCCGCGCGGACGCCCAGCCGCTGCGCGACCCGAGCGAGCTGACCACCGCGGAGGCCAAGGCGCTGATGGACCGGCTGCGTGAGTTCGGTCCGATCGTGTTCGTGTTCAGCGGGGGCGATTGCTTCAAGCGTCCGGACATCGTCGAGCTGGTCGGCTACGGCGCCCGCCTCGGGCTGCGCATGGGCATCACGCCCGCCACCACGTCTCTGGCGACCAAGGAGCTGCTGGCGGAGCTGAAGGGGGCCGGGCTGACCCGCCTGGCGATCAGCCTGGACGGCTCGAATGCGGCGATCCACGACGAGTTCCGCCGCGTGACCGGCAGCTTCGACCACGGCCTGCGCATCCTGCGTGAGGCCCAAGAGGTGGGGCTGTCCACGCAGGTGAACACCGTGATCCGCAAGGCGAACATCGACGACATGGACGCCATGACCGAGCTCATGACCACCCTGGGCGTCGTGTTCTGGGAGGTGTTCTTCCTCGTCCCGATGGGGCGGGCCAAGGCCGACGACGTGGCGTCCGCGGACGAGTTCGAGTCCGTCTTCCACCAGCTGTACGACCTCAGCAAGACAGCCCCGTTCGACATCAAGGCCACGGCCGCCCCGCAGTACTCGCGCGTGGTGATGCAGCGCAAGCGTGAGGAGGTGCGCGAGGGGGCGGACGAGGACGTCCGCGAGGTGATGACCCGGGGCATGCACTACTCGCAGCGCGACGGCATCGGGCGGGCCCGCAACGTCAACGACGGCGACGGGTTCGTGTTCATCAGCCACACCGGTGACATCTACCCGTCCGGGTTCCTCCCGGTGAAGGCAGGCAACATCCGCGAGACCGACCTGATCGAGGTGTACCGCAACGCGCCGGTGTTCCGCGAGCTGCGCGACCGCTCGCTGTTGGGCGGCAAATGCGGGGCGTGCGGATATCGGTCGGCGTGCGGCGGGTCGCGGGCCCGGGCGTACGCCATGACCGGCGACTACCTCGCGGAGGAGCCCTTCTGCGCCTACGTGCCTTCGCGGGCGCAGTCCGCGGACGCCTGAGCCGAGCCCGTGCCGGCCGGCCTCAGGGGAGCGTCACCTCGTCGGTGGGGGCGGCGAACGGGAAGGGGGCGTCGGAGGGGAACCGGGCGCGGATGTCCTGGAGCTTTTCCACCTGGTCCGGCCTCGACGCCAGGACGCCGCGCAGCACCGACCACTTCTGCCGCTCGATGAACAGCGTCGGCAGCGCCACCAGCGCGAGCGCCACGGCGACGCCGAGCCCAGCGCCGCCCACCAGCAGAGCCTGAGCGGGGTCGGCGAACCACAACACCGCGCCGAAGATGGCGAAGAACAATCCGACGCCGGCCGGCACCCCGAGGGCGACCGCGGGGGCGAGCAACCCGCCGGTGGGCGCGGGGTCGAAGGTGAAGTCGAGGGGCTCGCGCCGGCGCTGGCGGCTCAGCCGCATCGCCTCGCGGAGCAGCAGCGCGCCGCCCACGACCAGCACGGCCGCGATGATCGTCGCGGCGGGGTGGAACCCGGACAGCACCGCCAGCAGCCCGGCGCCGACGAGGCAGATCGCGACGGCGCCGCGGACCATGGCCGTCCAGGCCGCCTCCGCCGAAGCCCTGTTGGCGACGTTCTCCAGATAGCTGCGCGCGTCCATCCCGCTAACCTAGCGCCGCGCAGCCACCGCGGCGGCGTCCGGCTGCTTGTAGATTGGCCGGGACGCCGACACCTGTGAGGTATGCATGTTCTCCAAGATTCTGGTCGCCAACCGCGGTGAGATCGCCGTGCGGGCCTTCCGCGCCGCGACCGAGCTCGGCATCAAGACCGTGGCCGTTTTCCCCTATGAGGACCGGCTGGCCGAGTACCGGCTCAAGGCCGACGAGAGCTACGAGATCGGCGAGCGCGGGCACCCCGTGCGCGCGTACCTGGATGTCGAGGGCATCATCCACGCGGCCAAGGAGGCGCACGCCGACGCCATCTACCCCGGCTACGGGTTCCTGAGCGAGAACCCGGACCTGGCGACGCGCTGCGAGGAGGAGGGCATCACCTTCGTCGGCCCGAACCACGCCGTGCTGGAGCTGACGGGCAACAAGTCGCGGGCCATCGACGCCGCCCGCGAGGCGGGGCTGCCGGTGCTGCGCGGCTCCGAGCCGTCCGAGGACGTGGCGACGCTGCTGGCGGCGTCCGGGGAGATCGGGTTCCCGGTGTTCGTCAAGGCCGTCTCCGGCGGCGGCGGGCGCGGCATGCGGCGCGTCGACGCCCCGGCGCGGCTGGAGGCCGCCCTCGGCGAGGCCATGCGCGAGGCGGACGCCGCGTTCGGCGACCCACGCGTCTACCTTGAGGAGGCGGTCGACCGCCCGCGCCACATCGAGGTGCAGGTGCTCGCGGACGCCACCGGCGACATCATCCACCTCTTCGAGCGCGACTGCTCCGTGCAGCGGCGGCACCAGAAGGTGGTCGAGCTGGCGCCGGCCCCGAACCTGGACGCCGCCCTGCGCGACCGCATGTGCGCGGACGCCGTCGCCTTCGCCCGCCACATCGGCTACGTCAACGCCGGCACGGTCGAGTTCCTGCTCGGCACGGACGGGCGGTACGTGTTCATCGAGATGAACCCGCGCATCCAGGTGGAGCACACCGTCACCGAGGAGGTCACCGACGTCGACCTGGTGTCGTCGCAGCTGCGCATCGCCGGCGGTGAGACGCTCGTCGGCCTCGGGCTGACCCAGGACGCCATCCACCTGCGCGGCGCCGCCCTGCAGTGCCGCGTCACGACCGAGGATCCCGCAAACGGGTTCCGGCCCGACACCGGCACCGTCGGGGTGTACCGGACGCCGGGCGGCGCAGGGATCCGCCTCGACGGGGGCACCGTCTTCGCGGGCGCGGAGATCGGCGCCCACTTCGACTCGATGCTGGTCAAGCTCACCTGCCGGGGGCGCGACTTCTCCACGGCGGCCCGGCGCGCGCACCGGGCGCTCGCCGAGTTCCGCATCCGCGGGGTGAGCACGAACATCGGCTTCCTGCGCGGCGTCCTGTCCGACCCCGACTTCCTGGCCGGGCGCGTGACTACGTCCTTCATCGACGAGCGGCCCGAGCTGTTGCGCCCGCACGAGTCGGCCGACCGGGCCACCAAGCTGCTCCAGTACCTCGCCGAGCGCACCGTCAACAAGCCCTACGGCGACCCGCGCACCCCGATCGTGGCCCGCACGAAGCTACCGAAGATCGACCAGCGGACGCCGCCGCCGTCCGGGTCGCGGCAGCAACTGCTCGAGCTCGGCCCGTCCGGGTTCGCCCGGGCCCTGCGCGAGCGCACGTCGGTCGCGGTGACCGACACCACCTTCCGCGACGCGCACCAGTCGCTGCTGGCCACGCGTGTCCGCACGCGCGATCTCGCCAACGTGGCGCCGCACCTCGCCCGGCTGCTCCCGCAGCTGTTCTCGGTGGAGGCGTGGGGTGGGGCGACGTACGACGTGGCGCTGCGGTTCCTCAAGGAGGATCCCTGGGCCCGCCTCGCGACGCTGCACGAGCTGATGCCGAACCTGCCGATCCAGATGTTGCTGCGCGGACGCAACACGGTCGGTTACACGCCCTACCCCGTCGCCGTCACGGACGCCTTCGTCGCCGAGGCCGCGCGCACCGGCGTCGACGTCTTCCGCATCTTCGACGCGCTCAACAACGTCGACCAGATCCGCCCGGCGATCGAGGCCGTCCTGCGCACCGACCACGGCGTCGCCGAGGCGGCGCTGTGCTACACGGGCAACATGACCAGCCCCGGCGAGAAGCTGTACACCCTGGACTACTACCTGCGCCTGGCCGAGCAGTTGGTCGAGGCGGGGGCGCACATCCTCGCCATCAAGGACATGGCGGGGCTGTTGCGGGCGCCGGCGGCGTCCCGACTGGTCACCGCCCTGCGGGAGAACTTCGACCTGCCCGTGCACCTGCACACCCACGACACCGCCGGGGGACAGCTGGGCACCCTGCTGGCGGCGATCGACGCCGGGGTGGACGCCGTGGACGTCGCCTCGGCCGCCTGGGCGGGCACGACCTCGCAGGTGTCGATGTCGGCGCTCGTCGCCGCCACCGACGACACCCCGCGCGCCACCGGGCTCTCACTGGACGCCGTCACCGCCCTCGAGCCGTACTTCGAGGCGGTGCGGTTGCTGTACGGGCCGTTCGAGTCTGGGCTGCCGGGACCGACGGGTCGGGTGTACGCACACGAGATCCCCGGCGGACAGCTGTCGAATCTGCGTCAGCAGGCGATCGCGCTCGGCCTGGGCGGGCGGTTCGAAGCGGTCGAGGACATGTACACGGCCGCCAACGCCATGCTCGGCAACATCGTGAAGGTCACCCCGTCGTCCAAGGTCGTCGGCGACCTCGCGCTGGCCCTGGTCGGCCAGAACATCGACCCGGCGGCGTTCGAGGCCGACCCGCAGCGCTTCGACATCCCCGACTCGGTGATCGGCTTCCTCAACGGCGATCTCGGCGACCCGCCCGGCGGCTGGCCCGAGCCGTTCCGCACCAAGGCCCTGGCCGGACGCCGCACGCGCCCCGTGGAGACCGAACTCTCCGAGGCGGACGCCGCGGCCCTGGCGTCCGACCCCCGCGGCACGCTCAACCGGCTGCTCTTCCCCGGCCCGACGAAGGACTACCTCGACGCCACCGAGGACTACTCCGACCTCTCGGTGCTCACCACCCGGCAGTTCCTGCACGGGCTGGAGCCCGGCATCGAGCACGACGTCCCCATCGAACGTGGCAAGACCCTGCTGATGAGCCTGCAGGCGATCGGCGAGGCCGACGAGCGCGGGCTGCGTCCGGTGCTGGCCACGATCAACGGCCAGATGCGGCAGGTGTGGGTGCGCGACGAGTCGGTGAAGTCGTCGATCATCGCGGCGGAGCGAGCCAACCCGGCCAACCCCGGCGACATCCCGGCCCCCTTCGCCGGCGTCGTCACCCTCACCGTGGACGTGGGCGCGCAGGTGGCCGCGGGCGACCAGGTCGCGACCATCGAGGCGATGAAGATGGAGGCCGCGATTACCTCCCCGGTGGCGGGCACCGTCCAGCGGGTGGCGTTGCAGCACTCCCAGGCCGTGGAGGGCGGCGACCTTCTGCTCGTGGTCGGCTGAGTTACCCACCCCGGGCGGCGGACCCGCCCCACCCCGGGCGGCGGCCCACCCGGGCGGCGGCCCCAACCCGGGCGATGCTGCCCGGTCCCGGCCCGTCCTGCTACCAGTTTGGTACCTCCAGCCCGGACCAGCCGCGTCCGCCGGCCACCGACCTGCGGCCTGCGCGGCCTGGCCGAGTCCTCCCTGACGACTCGCTCTTTGATACGTGGGGCGTATCAGAGAGCGAGTCGTCGGGGTCATGTCTGGTAGTCCCCTTCCGCCGTGACCGGGAGGCAGATTCGAGGCGCCGGGTCGGCGTTCCTGAAACGCCGGGGCCGGGGGGGGGGGGGAGG
>WBZS01000144.1_pt1 | contig 132150 bp, 120 predicted proteins | sample 5204201 | NCBI WGS metagenome assembly WBZS01 (sample SAMN12344357, study PRJNA552823) | activated sludge metagenome | biome: Activated sludge suspended growth; feature: Nitrification reactor; material: Wastewater; isolation source: activated sludge from nitrification reactor of wastewater... | reverse complement strand
GCCGTCCAGGCCGCGGTGTCGCATCACCGGGATCCCGAGGAAGCCTGGAAATGACGAGGCCCGCCGTCGGAGGCGGGCCCTGCTCTTGCGAAAGAACTGCTACTGCAACCGGAGGTCAGTGTATCAGCCCGCGACCGTCCGCGCGTCCGATCACTCCGGCCAATTCGGCTGGGCCTCCAACCCGCGCGCCGCCTCGAACCAGGCCACCGCGCGGAGCACCCCGACATCATCGAACCGCCGCCCGGCCACCTGCACGCCGACCGTCCGTCCGTCGGGCAGGAATCCCGCGTTGACCGAGCAGGCCGGTTGCCCCGACATCGAGAACGGCACCGTGAACCCGATATGCGCCATCCCCTCGTCGGCCTCGCCCCACGGCATCGGCCAGTGCGCGGGGAAGGCCGCCTCCGGCGCGACCGGGGAGAGCACGAGGTCGTATGCCGCGGTCGCCGCCACCGTCGCGGCCCGCATCGCCATCACCGACTGATAGGCCCGCAGCACGTCGACTCCGCTCGTCCGCGCGCCCCCCTCGGCCCACCGTCGCACGAACGGCAGGACAAGAGAACGGTTTTCCAGCGACATTGCCTCCAGGTCGGCGAACGAGCGCACCCGCCAGAACAGGTCGATGTCCGCGAGCATTTGCGGCGTGAGCCACGGCCGCACGACCTCGACCCGCGCGCCGCCGTTCTCGAAAACTCGGCCCGCCACTTCGGTGAGGGCGCGGACGGCGGGGTGGCACGGCATACCGGCTCCGGCGTCCAGCCACAGGCCGACCCGCAGCCCGCGCATCGCCGCCCCGTCCAGCGACCAGTCGAGGGAGGCCGGCGGCAGCGCCGACCAGTCGCGCACGTCCGGCCGCGCGAGCACCGACATGGCGATCGCGGCGTCGGCGGCGGTCCGGGTCAGCGGCCCGGCCACCCGCCCGAGGTAGGGCGCGTCCAACGGCACCCGCCCAAACGACGGCTTGTGCGCGACGAGCCCCAGCCAGGTCCCCGGCAGCCGGATCGACCCACCGATGTCGGTGCCGACGTGGATCGGCCCGTATGCCGCCACGGCCGCGGCTCCCGCGCCGGCCGACGACCCGCCGGTCGTCAGAGCGGGGTCCCACGGCGAGCGGGTGATCCCGTGCAGCGACGAGACTCCGGAGGAGAGCATCCCCCAGTCGGGCATCGTCGTGGCGCCGACGATGACGGCGCCGGTCTCGCGTAGCCGTTCCACCGCGGGTGCGTCCCGGATCGGTACGACGGGGGTCGCCCCGGCGCAGCCCGCGCGCATCGGCACGCCCGCGCGGGCGAGGTTCTCCTTGACGGTGACCGGTATGCCGTCCAACGGCCCGAGCGGCTCGCCGCGCCGCCAGCGGGCCTCGGACTGTGCCGCAGCAGTCGCGGCGTCGGCCTGGGCTGCGGAGCGGTCCGCGGCGACGAGTGCGTTGATGCGCGGCTCCCACTGCTCGATCCGGGCGAGCACTTCGGCGAGGGACTCGACGGGGGAGAGGGTGTGGGCGCGGAAGGCCGCCGTGAGCGCGGCGACGTCCCAGCCTGCCGGATCGGTCATGGGGCCCTCCCTCCGTCATTGCCCCTGGGGCAGGTCTACCACCCAACCGACCCCTGCGCCCCCAACCGACCCCTGCGCCGAGATTGACGTTGCGTGCGCGACACTCCGTGTCGCGCGCTCGCAACGTCAATCTCGGCGGGCCTGAGAAGGTGACGGTTGGGTCTCAACCGGGCAGAGCTGGAGGGGCAACCCTTCGCGCTGGCGGTTGCTCCCCGTAGCCTGTGGGCTGCCACAGGACATCGTCGCCGGACCCTAGGGAGCCTCCGTGACCCACCGCCTGCCTCGCCTCATCGCGCCTCTGGCCGCTCTGGCGCTCACCCTCACCGCCTGCACCGCCGGATCGAGCACGGCACCGTCGCCGGCCACCGGATCCGGCGGCTCCACCGGGGGCGGGGGGTCGGCCGAGAAGATCACCCTGGGCCTGGTCGCCGAGCCGGCCAGCCTCGACTTCACCAAGACCGATGGCGCGGCGATCCCGCAGGCGTTGCTCGTCAACGTTTATGAAGGGCTGGTCAAACTCGACCAGGACGGCAAGATCGTCCCGGCCTTGGCCACGTCGTGGAAGGTGTCCGACGACCACAAGACTTATACGTTCGAACTGGCCCCCGGCGCGAAATTCACCAACGGCGCGGCCTTCACCGCCGACGACGCGGTGTTCTCGATCAATCGGGTCAAGACCGACTGGACGACCTCCCTGAAGGCGGCGATGGACGTCGTCACCGAGGCCAAGGCGCTCAGCCCGACCCAGCTGCAGGTCACGTTGTCGGCCCCGAGCAACGACTGGCTCTACCGGATGACCACGCATCTTGGGGCGATGTTCTCCAAGACCGGGGTCGGCGACCTGGCCAACAAGCCGATCGGCACCGGGCCCTATACGTTCGCGTCGTGGAACCGGGGCGACTCGATCACGTTGACGCGGAATGAGTCCTACTGGGGAGCCAAGCCCTTCTTCCAGTCGGTGGTGCTCAAGTACTTCAAAGACGCCACCGCCCTCAACAACGCCCTGCTGACTGGCACGATCAACGTGGTGACGACCGTGCAGGCGCCCGAGGCGCTCGGCCAGTTCACCTCGAACCCCAAGTATCAGGTCATCGAGGGCACGACCAACGGTGAGGTGCTGCTGTCGTTCAACAACAAGAACGACATCTTCAAGGACAAGCGAGTCCGGCAGGCGATCCGCCACGGCATCGATCACAAGGCCCTTATGGACACGTGTTGGGCCGGCAAGGGCGCGCTCATCGGCTCGTTCGTCCCGCCGACCGACCCGTGGTACGAGGACCTCACCGGCGTCACCCCCTTCGACAAGACGAAGGCCACAGCGCTGCTCACCGAGGCGGGCAAGGTCGGAGCCACCTTGCGGTTGCGCGTCCCGACCCTCCCGTATGCCGTGTCCTGCGGCCAGGTGGTCAAGGCTCAGCTCGAGGCCGTCGGCTTCAAGGTGGCGCTGGACTCGCTGGAATTCCCGGCGGCCTGGCTCGCCCAAGTCTTCAAGGGCGGCGACTTCGACATGTCGATCGTGGCGCACGTCGAGCCGCGCGACCTCAAGGCAGTGTTCGGCAACCCGGACTACTACACCAAGTACGGCACGGCCGACATCCAGGCATTGCTCAAGGCGGCCGACGAAGGTTCGGCCGACGAGCAGGTGGCCAACCTCAAGAAGGTCGGCCGGTTGATCGCCGAAGACGCTGCCGCCGATGTCTTGTTCCTGTTGCCCAACCTCATGGTCGCCGACAAGGGCATCACCGGGCTGCCGAAGAACGCCATCGCTGTCGCGTTCGACCTGTCCAAGCTCGCCAAGGGCTGAGGCAGCCTTCCCCCCTCCCCCCTTCCCCGCCGAGATTGACGTTGCGCGCGCCCGGCCCGGCGTGTCGCGCAGCCAACGTCAATCTCGGCGGGAGCCATGACAGGCTGACGCCATGCTCCTGCGCATCGCCGAGCGGACCGCGGTGCTCCTGGTGAGCCTGGGTGTCAGCTCGGCGTTGGTGTTCGGGTTCATGGTGCTGCTGCCCGGCGACCCGGCCCGGGTGGCGCTCGGGGTCAACGCCACCGAGGCCGACGTCTCGCGTCTGCGGTTGGAGTTCGGGCTGGAGCGCCCGCTGCTGGAGCAATACCTGTCATGGGTTGGCGGCTTGGTGCGTTTCGACCCGGGCCTGTCCTACGTCAGCCGGGCCCAGATCGGCCCCCAGCTCGCCGACCGGCTCCAGGTGAGCCTCATCCTCGTAGCCGCCTCGATGGTCATCGCAGTCGCGTTGGCCCTGCCGTTCGGGACGCTCATGGCGGTGCACCACCGCAAAGCCTCTGGGTTGATCTTGTCGGCTGCATCGCAGGTCGGCGTCGCAGTCCCGGCCTTCCTCGCCGGCATCCTGCTTATCACGGTCTTCGCCGTTCAACTGCGGTGGCTGCCGGCGAGCGGGTGGACGCCACCGGCATACGACCCGGGGATGTTCCTTCGACAACTGGTGCTGCCGGCGCTCTCCCTGGGGATCGTCCAGGGCGCCGTGCTCACCCGCTACGTGCGCTCGGCGGTCCTCGATGTCCTCCGCGAGGATTTTCTGCGAACGGCACGCGCCAAAGGCCTGACCCCGATGCGGGCCCTGGTGCGCCACGGGTTGCGCAACGCGGCCGTCCCCGTCGTCACCGTCCTGGGCCTGCAGCTGGCGACGCTGCTCGTCGGGGCCGTCGTAATAGAGCGCGTCTTCGTCATCCCGGGCCTGGGCTCGCTGCTGCTGGACGCCGTCGGCAACCGGGACCTCATCGTCGTCCAGGACGTCGTCATGGTCCTTGTCGTGGCTGTCCTGCTCGTCAACTTCGTCGTCGACCTGCTCTATCTGGCCATCGACCCCCGTCTGCGGACGGCCGCCCGATGAGCCGGCTGTCCCGAGGCGCCGAAGCCCTCCTGCCGCCGCGCGGACGACGCTCCCGCCTGGGAGTCGAGGCCACGCTGGTCGTCGGCGGCGGGATCGTCGTCGCCATCACCATCCTCGCCGTGGTGTCCCTATTCTGGACGCCGTTCGACGTCGGGGAGATCAACGCGGGCGAGCGCCTGGCCACCCCGTCGACCCGGCATTGGCTGGGCACCGACAAGTTCGGCCGCGACGTCGTCTCCTTGCTCATGGTCGGGTCGCGCACGACCCTGCTCGTGGGCCTGGTCTCAGTCGGGGTCGCGGCCGTGGTCGGTGTGCCGCTGGGCATCCTCTCGGCGATGGTCCCCACGTGGTGGGGCGAGGTCGTCATGCGCGCCAACGATCTGCTGCTCGCTTTCCCGGCGCTGCTGCTGGCGATCATGCTCACCGCGGTTCACGGCCAGGGGGTTGTCACCGCGATGATCGCCATCGGCATCTCGACGATCCCGTCGTTCGCCCGGGTCGTACGCAGCGGGGCGATCGGCGTGATGAAGACTGAGTACGTCCTGGCCGCCCGAGCCGCCGGCCGTCGCCCGATCGCCATCGCGGTTCGACATGTGCTGCCCAACGTCGGCAGCTTGGTCATCGTCCAGGCCTCGGTGTCTTTCGCGATCGCCGTCCTCGCCGAGGCGGCCCTGTCCTATCTGGGCCTCGGCGCTCCGCCCGGGACTCCGTCGTGGGGCCGGATGCTCCAGGAAGGCCAGGAACTGCTGTTCGTCGCTCCCCGACTTGAGGTCTACCCCGGTGTCGCCATCGCCCTCGCCGTCCTCGGCTTCAACCTCCTCGGAGATGGCCTCCGGGACCGCTTCGACCCGCGCCTTGAGGACCGGCGGTGACCGCGGCACCCAGGCACACGGCATACCTCTCATCTGGTATGCCGCCCGCGGACGTCGTGCGCGTGCGCGACCTTTCGGTGGTAGTCGGGGACAAGCCGCTGCTGGTCGACGTCGACCTCACGGTGCGGCGCGGTGAACGGGTCGGGCTCATCGGGGAGTCGGGCTCCGGCAAGTCGCTCACCGCGCTTGCGATCATGGGGCTGCTGCCGGAGGAGTTGCACCCGTCGGGCTCGGTCGTCGTGACGGGACAGGGGCCGGGGGGCGGCGAGCGGGTGACCTCGGTCTTGGAGGCCGGGGAGCCCGGGCTGGCGGCGATGCGCGGTCGTGATGTCGCGATGGTCTTCCAGGAGCCAATGACGGCGCTCAACCCGACAATGCGGGTGGGTGCCCAGGTGGCCGAGATCATGACCATCCACGGGACGGTGGCCAATCGCGGTGCGGCGGCTGCTCGGGCCGTCGACCTGCTGGACAAGGTGGGGCTGCCCGACCCGGCGGATGCGGCGCGGGCCTATCCGCACCAGCTGTCCGGCGGCCAACGGCAGCGGGTTGTTGTGGCGATGGCGCTCGCCAACGACCCGGCGTTGCTCATCTGCGACGAGCCGACCACGGCGCTGGACGTCACTGTGCAGGCGCTGGTGCTCGACCTCATCGTCCGTGGGGTCGAGGCGCGCGATGCCGGGCTGCTCTTCATCACCCACGACCTGGCCGTCGTAGCCAGCGTGTGCGAGCGGGTGCTGGTGATGTACGGCGGGCGCGTTGTCGAGGCGGGGCCGGTGCTCGATGTGTTCACCCGGCCGCGGCACCGCTACACGCGCGGGTTGATCGGGGCGTCGGATTTGGACCTCAGCCGGCCGGACGGTGGTCTCTACACGATCCAGGGATCGGTGCCGGCAGCCGGTCGGTTCCCGGCGGGGTGCGTATTCCGCAACCGTTGCACCCACGCGACGGTCGAGTGCGAGACGGTTCCAGAGTGGGAGGGGCCGGGGCCCGAGGACGGGTTCGCGTGCTGGCATCCGGTGGTGCACCATGGCTGAACTGGCGATCACCGTCCGCGAGGTCGTTCGGGACTACCGGCGACCGCGGACCTCGCTGACTCGGCCGGGGCCGGTCGTCCACGCGTTGCGCGGGGTCAGCCTGGATGTCGCGCGCGGACAGCGGTTCGGCATCGTCGGGGAGTCGGGCTGCGGCAAGTCGACGTTGTTGCGGATCATCGCCGGGCTCGACCAGCCCACCTCCGGTTCGGTGCAGGTCGGCGGTGTAGAGATCTCGCGGTTGACCGAGCGACGGCTGGGCTTCCTGCGGGCGCAGCTGCAGCTGGTGTTCCAAGACCCGATGGGGTCGCTCGATCCTCGGATGAGAGTGCGAGACATCATCGCCGAACCGCTGGTGGCACAAGGACATCGGAACAACCTGGCGCGGGTCCACGAACTGCTCGAAGCCGTGGGTCTGCAGCCGGAGTCGGCCGACCGGTTCCCCCACCAGTTCTCCGGAGGTCAACGACAACGGATCTCGATCGCCCGGGCGTTGGCGCCGGACCCGCGCATCCTCGTGGCCGACGAACCCGTGAGTGCCCTGGACGTGTCGGTCCGTGCCCAGGTGCTCAACCTGCTCGACGAGTTGGTCCACCGGCTCTCGCTGACCTTGGTCTTCGTGTCGCACGACCTATCTGTGGTGCGGCATGTGTGCGACTCGGTCGCGGTGATGAACCGTGGGGAGATCGTCGAGATGGGGCCGACCGATCAGGTCTACGACGCGCCCACCCATCCCTATTCGCGCCAGCTCGTCGCGGCGGCGCCTCGGCTGCAGGCGGCGCTGGCGGGTCGGACCGCGGCGGTGCTCGCCGCGGAAACCCTCGCCGCTCAGACTGCCTCACCGGACTCGACGACCTCGCCGACGCCGCAACCAGAACCTGCCCCGAAGGACGCGTCATGAGCCCACCTCTGCCCACCCTCCGCCCGGGCCGCACGAACACGCTGACCGACGTGGACGGCATACGGGTCGGTCATGCCACGCGAATCGGCGACGGGTGGTTGACCGGGACCACCGTCGTTCTCGCGCCTGCGGGCGGGGCCATCGCGGGGGTTGACGTGCGCGGCGGCGGACCGGGCACTCGGGAGACCGACGCACTTGATCCACGCAACATGGTCGACCGCGTCCACGCGGTGGTGCTCTCCGGTGGATCGGCGTTCGGGCTGGCTGCGGCCGACGGGGTGATGAGTCGATTGGCTTCGGCCGGTATCGGATTCCCGGTGGGCGGGCCTGGCGAAGTGGTGCCGATCGTGCCCGCTGCCGTCGTTTTCGACCTTGGGCGGGGCGGCGACTTCGGGAAGCGGCCCGATGCGGCGATGGGCAATGACGCGTTCGTCGTCGCCAACGATGGGCCGGTCCAGCAAGGGTGTGTCGGCGCGGGGGCGGGCGCCCGGGCGGGTGGGCTTAAGGGCGGCGTCGGCTCCGCGTCGGTCGTCCTGCCGAACGGGACCACGGTCGCTGCGTTGGTCGTCGTCAACGCGGTCGGCTCGACGGTGGACCCGGTCACCGCGGAGCTGTATGCCGCGCGCTTCGGGCTCGAGGGCGAGTTCCCTTCCCTGGGGCGGGTGTCCGAGCACGAGTTGGCCGAGGCGCGATCGCGGGCGGCCAGTGCTGGGGCTGCACTTGGGTTGGGCCCGGGCTTGGCCACGACGATAGGGGTCATCGCCACTGACGCCACGTTGACGAAGGCGCAGTGTGCGAAGGTCTCGGGGATCGGCCATGACGGAATGGCACGGGCGATCCGGCCGGTGCACACGATGTTCGACGGCGACACCCTGTTCACCCTGGCGACGGGAGCGCGGGGGGCTGAGGGGGCGCCGGACCCGATGGCATTCCACGCCCTGCTCGACGCGGCCGGTGACTGCGTGACGAGGGCGATCGGCCACGCAATGTTGTCCGCGAGGTCTGTGCAGCCGCCGACCGGCGAGATCCGCAGCCTGCGCGATGCCTTTCCGTCCGCGTTCGCTGACCTGACCTGACCCGGCTCGACCTTACCTGCCCTGTTTTTCCCTAACCTGCCCTGACCTGCCCTGACCTGCCCTGACCTGACCTGCTCCCACCAGAATCCATCACAGTCGCCGGTGTATTCCGGGATGTTGGGGGCTTGGGGGCCCGAATTCATCACACCCACCGGTGGGTTCACGGCTGGGAGCCCAATCCGAGCCCAAGTCCGGCCTCACTCGCTGGTGGATTGTGGCGAGGGCCGCGCTGGACAGGTCAGCGACTCCCCCCTCCTCCTCCCCCCCGAGATTGACGTTGGGACCCTCGGACTCGGCGTGTCCTGCAGCCAACGTCAATCTCGGCGAGTTCGTGAGGGCCACCGAGAGCAGCGGTCCGCGGCTGGGTCGAGGCTGACACAATCACGGGCATGGACAACGTCGCCCAGGCCGCACCCACAACCGCACCCAGTGTTGCGCCTCCCGTTGCTGCGCCCGTCAACCAGCTTGCGAACCTGTTTCGACTGGACGGCCGTCGGGCGGTCGTCGTCGGAGCCGGATCGGGGATCGGGCAGGCCATCGCTCTCGGCCTGACCGCCCATGGTGCGGAGGTGGTCTGTGTGGACCGGGATCTGGCGGCTGCCCAGGACACCGTCGCTCAGGCCACCCGGGCCAGCGATCTCACCGCGTCCGAGGCCAGCGACCGCACCGTCGCCCCGCACGTGCCGGCAGATCGCGCCCAACCAGTCGGCGCGAACGGCGGGTGGGGCAGGGCCACGGCATACGAGTTGGACGTCCTGGACACGGCGGCGGTCACGCGCGCGATCGAGGACCTCGGCGCGGTCGACGTCCTGGTTGTCACGCCCGCGGTCAACGTCCGCAAGCGGCTGCTCGCCTACAGCGGGGAGGAGTTCGACAGGGTCGTGCGGCTCAACCTGCGCGCGGCCTTCGACCTGATGACCGGCTTTGGACGCGGCATGGCTGAGCGCGGCCGAGGCAGCATCATCGGCTTTAGCTCGATCCGCAGCCAGACGACCGAGCCCGGCCAAGGCGTCTATGCGATGACCAAGGCTGGCCTGGTCATGCTGCTGCGCACCCTTGCGGCTGAGCTCGGCCCGAGCGGCGTGCGGGTCAACGCCATCGCCCCCGGCGTGATCGACACTCCGCTCACCGCCCCCATCAAGAACAACGCCGACTGGTATGCCGCCTACGGCGCCAAGAGCATCCTCGGCCGATGGGGTCGGCCCCATGAATTGGCCGGTGCGGCAGTCTATTTGGCGTCCGACGCAGCGAGCTACGTCACCGGGACCGTCCTCTTCGTCGACGGCGGCTGGACCGCGATCGACGGCCGGTTCGACCCGCCGGCCTGACCGACCGCTAGTTAGGTTCGCTCCGCCCGCCCCACACAGCCACGACACAAAGGTGACGACGCGGCATAGCGGTAGGAGTGGAAGAATCGGCGCCGACGATCCAATCCAAGCCGAGGCAGGACCGATGCCCGACCCCGCCGTCCCCGTTGAGGAGTCCGCCGCGCCTCCCGGCGCAGCCGACCCCGCGCCCCCGACGCTCGACCAATTGCGGGCCCTGGCCAAGGCATACGGCGTCGGCATCGACTTCTGGGGCTTCTACGGCGACCTGCACCCAGTGTCGGCGACGACCCTCACCCAGGTCCTCGCGGCTCTTGGCGTCGACGCCAGCACCGAAGCCGCTTGCGAACGGGCCCTGGCCGACCGCACTGCCCAGCCCTGGCGCCAACTCCTCCCGCCGACGGTCATCATGCGCGAGGGCGCCGCCACTCGGGTCCCTGTTCACGTTCACCACGGCGACGATGTCCGGGTGTGGGTTGTCGACGAGACCGGCACCGAGTGGCCGGTCTCCCAAGGTGAAGACAACACCCCCCCGCGCGAGATCGACGGGGTGACGATGGGTCAGGCGGCGTTCTGGTTGCCCCAGGCTTTGCCGCTGGGTTGGCATGTCATCCGCGCCGAGAGCCACGGCCGCCAGTCCGAGGCCACCCTCGTTGTCGTCCCCAATCGGCTCACGACGGCCGACGCGCTGCCCGCCCGTGCCGGCAAAGAGCGGACGTGGGGCCTGATGACCCAGCTCTACTCCGTGCGCTCAGCCCGCTCCTGGGGCGTCGGCGACGTCGAAGATCTGGCCGACCTGGCCGCGATCAGTGGCGTTGCGGGTGCCGACTGGATCCTCGTCAACCCTCTCCATGCCGCCGAGCCGAGCCCACCGATGGAAGCCTCGCCCTACCTGCCGACGACGCGGCGCTTCTTCAGCCCCCTCTACATCCGCATTGAGTCGATCCCCGAATCGATTTACCTCACCACGGCAGCCCGTCGGCATGTCTCGCTGATCTGGGCCCAGGCGACCGCGCGCAACCACGACGCGATCGAGGTGCCGCGCGACGCGGCCTACGGGAGCAAGCTTGAGGCACTTCAGCTCGTGTATGCCGTCCCGCGCAGTCCCAGCCGCGAGCGCCGATTCGCCGCCTTCCGGGCCGAACACGGACGCGGTTTGGAGGATTTCGCGCTCTGGTGTGCGCTGCGTGAGCGCTCGGCTGAGGACGCCGTGATCTGGGACGAATTGCGTCCACACGACGAGGCGGCGTTCGCCCTGCGGCAACGGCTGCGCGACCGCATCGACTTCCACTGCTGGCTGCAGTGGGTGCTGGACGAGCAGCTCGAGGCCGCACAAGCTGGTGCGCTGCGTTCCGGCATGGCCCTTGGCATCATCCACGATCTCGCCGTGGGGGTGCACCCGCTCGGCTCCGATGCCTGGGTGTTGCGCGATGTCCTCGCTCCCCTCGCCGAGGTGGGCGCGCCGCCCGACATGTACAACCAGCAGGGGCAGAACTGGTCGCAGCCACCGTGGCATCCGCAGCGGCTTGCGGAGGTCGGTTATGCGCCGTTCCGCGACATGGTGCGCACGATCCTGCGGCATGCGGGCGGCATCCGGGTCGATCACGTGCTCGGGCTGTTCCGTCTGTGGTGGGTGCCGCAAGGGCTCCCGGCCGATCAGGGCACCTACGTCTACTACGACCACGAGGCCCTGGTGGGCATCCTGTGTCTGGAGGCCCAACGGGCGGGTGCTGTGGTCATCGGGGAGGATCTGGGCACCTTCGAGCCGTGGGTGCGGGACTACCTCGCCGGGCGCGGCCTGCTCGGGACGTCGATTCTATGGTTCGAGTATGCCGACGACAAGACGCCTATGGCCCCGGAGGCCTATCGGCGCGGATGCCTCGCATCGGTCAACACCCACGACCTGCCGCCCACGGCAGGCTATTTGGCGGGCGAACACATCGCGCTCCGAGACCGGCTCGGGCTGTTGACCCGGTCGGTCGAGCAGGAGATCGCGGCCGATCGAGAGGAGCAGGGCCGGGTGCTGGACATGTGCCGCCTGCGTGGCCTGCTGCCCCCTGCCGGCGAAGCGATGCCCGACGGCTCCGAAGTCGGCGAGCAACAGATCGTCGAAGCGCTCTATGCCCTGCTTGCGGCAGCGCCGTCGCTCATGCAGGGCGTCGCCTTGGTCGATGCGGTGGGAGAGCGGCGGGTGCAGAACCAGCCGGGAACGGACAAGGAATACGCCAACTGGAAGATTCCGCTGGCTGGGCCGGACGGTGCCGTGGTGAGCGTCGAGGAGCTGGCGACTAACCCGCGTGCGCAGTCGTTGTTCCGCACCGTGCGCGAGGCGATTGCCCAACCGCGCTGACGGTCGGAGCCACTGGTCGATCGAGCGCGACCGAAGCCTCAGCTGCCGCCGATCGCGACCGACCAGGGCCGCACGACATGGTCGGCACCGACTCCAGAAGCCGTGTAGGGATCGTCCGCGATGATCGCCTGGACGTCGTCCGCGGAGTCGACCCGCAGCACGACCATCGCCCCGCTACCGTCGCCGATCGGTCCGGCCATAACGACGACCCCGCGCTCGTGTAGATCGCTCATGTAGGCAAGATGGTCGGGCCGAACCCGGGCGCGGGCGTCGGGATCGGCGTAGCGGTATTCCAAGACCCAGAGGCTCATGGTCGCAGCATGCCAGACCTTCCCTTGGTCCCATGCGGACCAGGGCATCACTTCGCCGGTGTTGCTGCCTGGTGCTCGACTCCGGATGGGCCGAGCGCGGCGACGACGGCGGCGACGACTTTGAGCGGTTTGGGCGAGAGGAAGTAGGAGAAGTGGTCGGAGTCGACCTCGCGATAGATGACGTCGGTTGGGTCCGCCAGGCGGTCGACGACGGCCCGGATGCCGTCCACCTGGCACAACTCGTCCTGTCGTCCCGCCACCACCCCGACTCGGACTCCCGTGTCGAGCACGTCCTGCAGGTCGGCGGCGCCCTCCTGGGAAATAGCGGCGATGTCGTTGCGCAGTTCGAAGGGGTGGGCGAGCATCTCTTGGGCCAGTCGCACGCTCGCGCCCACCAGCGTGAGCCGGTCCAGCCATCCGGCCTGGGCCATGCCTCGAGCGCTCTCCTGCAGCCCGCGCGCTGCCAACTCGCGCGGTTTGACCTGCTGACTGAACCACGTGGGCGCCACCAGGATGACGCCGTCGACGACGTCGGCGTGCTCGACCGTCGCCAGCCTGGCGGGGGCCGTGCCGCGGGAGTAGCCCGCCACGATCATGCTCGCCCAGTCGTACATCGTCCGCTCCCGGATGTGGCGGATGACCTCGCCGAAGACCTCGGTGCGGAAAGGGAGGATCTCGTTGACCGACATCCGCTTTCGCGGGTATTCGATCGTTGCGGCCATGACGTTGGCGGCACGAACCAAACCTTCGCACGAGGCGCGCGCGGCACCGAGGCCTTCGCCCCACCCGGAGGAATAGGGGCTGATGATATCCGGCTCGCCGTGGATGCCGATCTGACGGGCCGAGGGCATGAACAGGGTGACGCCCACGTGACCATGGGCGCCCTCGAAGCTGAGGTCGTCGTACCGGATGGCATCGATATCGCCCCGGGTGACTCCCTCTACTGGCCTGGCCATCTACCCATCGTCCCCCGTTCCTACTTGCCGGTAGCGCCAATGGTCCCGGTGATCAGCATCACGGTTCGGCCACAATACGGTGCCCGCTATCCGGCGATGAGGGCGGGGGTAGTCCCATTGGGACGCGGGTCGGCCTGCCGCTCCCAGAAGGTGGTCAGGACATCGAAGCCGCGGGCAGCTCGAACCAGCGCAGGTCGTCATAGCCGGGGGAGACCGTCGCCTCGGGCCCGTGGTCGGCCTCCCGCTCGGTCAAGATCTGGGCCCCTTCCCGCAGGTATGCCGCGAGTTCATTTTCGGTGGCCCGCGCGGTGTGGCGCGGGAAGACGAAGCCGCCGTCCGCGGCATACCCGACATCCCACAAGCGCAGGGGCGGCTCGACGGGCCCGTCGCGGTGCGCCCAGCGGCCGGTGGCATTGTCGAACCGATAGTCCGGGAGCAGCCGCCACCCGTCGCGCGCGACGAGCCGAACCGCCTCGACGATGTAGTCGGCCACTTGGTCGGAGACGAAGTAGTTGAAGTTGACCCGCACCCATCCCGGCTTGATGCCTTCGCAGCCCTGGGCGATTTCCGCCTCGAATTCGTGCGAGCGGTTCAGATCAATGCCGAGCAGCGCGTGACCGTAGGGGCCGGCGCATGAGCAGCCGCCGCGAGATTGGATGCCGAAGAGGTCGTTGAGGACGGCAACGACGAAGTTGTGGTGGAGGTAGCGCCCGCTCGGGGCCTTGACGACGAAGGACACGATCGACAGGCGCTCGGCCTCGAGGTTGCCCAGGATCTGGATGCCCGGCTCCTGGGTCCACGCGGCGACGGCGCGGCGCAGCAGCCGCTCCTCCTGGGCGCGGATCGTTCCGACGCCGACGGCCGCCTTGAGCTGGAAAACCAGTCCGGCGCGGATCGATTCGATGATCGCCGGTGTGCCGGCCTCCTCGCGGTGAGCGGGGTCGGCAAGGTAGAGGTGGTCGGTCGGGTTGACGTAGGCGACGGTCCCGCCGCCGACGACCGCGGGCACCCGGTTTCCGAGCAGCTCTCGGCGCACGACGAGGACTCCGGGGGTCGCCGGTCCGCCGATGAACTTGTGCGGGGACAGGAAGATCGCGTCCTTGTATGCCGCCCCGCTGCCCTTGGACGCGGCGCCGCCGGAGTACATCTCGATGTCGATGTAGGGGCCGGCTGCAGCGAAGTCCCAGAAGGACAGCGCACCGTGCTCGTGCAGGAGCGTGCTAATGGCCGCGCTATCCGAGACGATGCCGGTGACGTTCGATGCTGCCGAGAACGAGCCGATCTTCAAGGGGCGAGCGGCGTACTCCTGCAGGCGTTCTCGCAGGGCCGCGAGTGAGATGTGCCCGTCAAGGTCCTGCGGGATGACGACGACGTCGGCGATCGACTCGCGCCACGGAAGCTCGTTGGAGTGGTGCTCGTAGGGGCCGATGAAGACGACCGGACGCGCGTCGGCCGGGATGTGCCGGCTCAGGTGATGGGCGTCCTCGATGGCGCTGGGGATGCGGAGGCCGAGGATGCCGACGAGCTTGTCGATCGCGCCGGTGCAGCCCGACCCGGCGAAGATGACGACGGTGTCCTCGTCGCCGCCGACGGCGTCCCGGATGATCGCCCGCGCGTCCTCGCGAAGTCGGGTGGTCTGCAGGCCAGTGCCGGACGACTCGGTGTGGGTGTTGGCGTAACGGGGGAGGACCTCATCGCGGATGAAGTCCTCGATGAACGAGAGGGCGCGGCCGGAGGCGGTGTAGTCGGCATAGGTGACCCGGCGCGGGCCGTAGGGGCCGGGAAGGACCTGGTCGTCGCCGATCACGCTCTCGCGGATGGTGCGCAGCAGCGGGCTGTCCACTCGCCAAGGATACCGTCAGGTTTCAGTTCGCGGTCAAGAGATAACGCGACATTATGCATGGCGTCGTTCGGTCACCCCCGTGTCAAGTGGGGATCGTCACCGGGGGTGTGCGGCTTGGGGAGGGCGATCGTGGCCAGGAGGCCCAGCGCTAGGGCGGCAGCGGCGAACCCGGCCGTGCGCCGGCTCGCCTCAACCATCGCATCACGGGCCAGTTCGGCCGCGCTGGCGCCGCGCGGATCGGCTGCCAGCGCCGGTATGCCGGCCCCCGCCGACCCCCGGATCATCTCGACGATGGGCTGGGAGGCTGCAGGCGGCATACCGGATGCGGTGAGGCGATCCTGCAGTCCGGCACCGAGCGAGGTGACCAGCAGCGTCCCGAGCACCGCGATCCCGAGCGCCGAGCCCAACTGGCGGACCGTGGACTGCAGCCCCGACGCCTGCCCACCCTGGGCAGGGGGCACGTCGCTCATGATGACCGAGCTCAGTTGTGCGGTGGCCATGCCGACGCCCAGACCGTAGAGGAAGAGCCACCCGGCGAGCGACCAGGTCCCGATGGTGCGGGAGATCGTCAGTGCCATCCCGCCGACCGCGACGGCCTCCAGGGCCAGACCGATCCGCACGACGGCCCGTTGGCCGATGGCCGCTGTCAGCTGGGGAGTGGCCCCGGAGACGAGGAAGGCCCCAACGGCCAAACTGACCAACAGCCACCCGGCACCGAGCGCGGAGTAGCCCAGGGTGCCCTGGAGCAGCAGTGGCAGGGTGAACATCAGCCCGAACTCGCCAAAGGCGACGACGGTCGCCGCGATGAGGCCATAGCGAAGCGTCGGCAACCGCAACAGCCCGATGTCGATCATCGCTGGCTGGCCGGCCGACCGGCTGCGGTCCTCGCGGACGAAAAACCAGACCGTTGCGATGATCGCCGCCGCGGCGACGATGGGCACCGGCGACAACGCGCCGGACGGCTGCAGCCACCAGCCATAGGTTGCGCCCTCGATGAGCGCGAAGACGACTCCGCCCATGCCGACGGCGGAGAGGGTGGCCCCCAGCAGGTCGAAATGGGCGTCGGCGCCGGGATCGCGGGTCTCGGGCACAGCGCGCCAGATACCCGCCAGGACAAGCAATCCGAACGGGATGTTGAGCCAGAACGCCCATCGCCAGGACACGTCGGTGGCCAGCCAGCCACCGACGAGCGGCCCGACGGCTGCCATGCCGCCGATCGTCGAGCCGTAGACCGCAAAGGCGATGCCTCGCTCGCGGCCCCGGAAGATCGAGTTCATCGTGGAGAGCGTTGTCGTGAGGATCGCCGAGGCGCCGATTCCCTGGAGCAGGCGGGCGCCGATGAGCACGACGGCGCCTTGGGCGCTACCGGCCAGTACTGAGGCGAGCATGAAGACGACCATGCCGCCCGCGAAGAGCAACCGCCGGCCACGCAAATCGCCTAGGTGACCCACCGTAAGCAGGAGGGCTGCGAAAGTGAGCGAGTAGATCGCGTTCATCCACTCGGCCTGGTTGGCCGTGAGGTCGAGGTCACGGATGACCACGGGGAGGGCGACGTTGACGATCGTCGCGTCCATGATGATGAGCGACGTGCCGAGGGCAATCGTGGCCAGCGCCCACCAGCGCCGGGCGCCCAGCGGGTGCTCGGCCGCGGCCGGCGGGGTCGGAGAAGACGAGCGGCTCACTCGTCGATGTTATCGACACAACTGTCGAGAAAGCAAGCGCGGTGAGGCGGTACGGCCGCTTACACTCGGGGTATGCCGCGGATCGAGGCCCCCACCGTCGCCGAACACAACGCCATGCGTAGACGCCAGGTGATCGAGGCCGCCGCCGACGAGTTGCGCGACGGGGGGTTGGCCGCCTTCACCCCCGCGGCTGTGGCCAAGCGGGCGGGACTGGCCCGCAGCAGCATGTACCAGTACTACCCGTCGACCGACGCGCTGCTCGGCGCAGCCATCTCGACGTTGCTCCAGCGCAGCCGCGACCGCGTCATCGCAGCCGTCGATACTGCCGAGACGCCCGCCGAGCGGGTCTCGGCATACATCCGGGCGGCCATCGCCGACGCCCGCGACGGACACGGCGCGGCCCTTGAGATCAGTGGCATTGCCATGCCGGAGGTATGCCGCGAAGGCGTGCGAGTGTTGCACGAGCAGTTGCGGGAACCGCTGTTGTCAGCCCTGCGAGACGCCGACATCCCCGATCCGCAGACGCTGGCCGTCCTCGTCCAGGGCCTGGTCAACGCGGCCTCCAGAGCCGCCGCGCATGGGGCATCGCTGGAGCGCATTGAGGCAGGCACCATCGACCTCGTGCTGCGCGGTGCCGGGCTACTCGCTCCCGCCAACGCCGACTGACCCGCCTCATCGGCGGTTCGGCGGGCCGTGTCCGGCTCAGCCCAACAACATCTGGCCGAGGTTTTCGCCCTCAGCCGGGCCAGGGAGGATGGCGAACACGGCCGACCCGATCGGGGTCGTCCAGACGTTGAGGAGGTCCTTGGCGGCCAGCCGTTCTTGGATCGGAACGAACTGTGCCATCGTGTCCTTCTGATAGGTCACGAACACCAGCCCGCAGTCCTCGATGCGACCGGCGGGGGGAGCGTCGTCGTAGTTGTAGGGCCGCCGAAGGATCTTCTGGGACGGCGAGGTTGCCGCAGCATGGCGGATGTGGGCGAAGTCCGGGATGACCGGCAGGCCGTTGACCGTTGCCTGCAGATCGGGGGTGTCGGTCTCATTCGTCCCCGTCAATGGTGCCCCGGACGTCATCCGGCGCCCGATGACCTGTTCCTTGGCCTGCGGGTCCAGCTCGTCCCACGTGTGCAATTCCATCCGGATCCGGCGAATCACCAGCGACGTTCCGCCTCGCAGCCAGTCGGGCCCGTCGGAGCCGATCCACACCGCCTGATCGAGCTCGGCATCGGAGGGCTGCACCGTTCCGTCGACCTGGCCCATGAGGTTACGCATGGCACTCGTGGACGTGACCGGCCGCCGGAACCCCCGCTGTTGCCAATGCAGCGTCGCGACGCCGGTCGCAGACAGCAGCAGTGCTCGCACCGCATGAGCCAGGATGATGGGGTCTTCCGCGCACACCTGGGCCAGCACATCGCCGTCGCTCCACCGCTCTTCGAGCTTGTCGATCGAGAAGGCCGGCAACGGCGCGAGCCATGCCGGGGCGCGATCGAGCAGCCCCGCTTCGGCGAGCGCGCCGCGACCCAACCCCACGGTCACCGTGAGTCGGGAGGGCGGCGACGCCAAGTCGGGTTGGGGGTCCCCGAGGGTCGGTATGCCGCGCTGCAGCCGGTTCGCGTCGCTCGTCCACTGTCGCAACAGCCGCCGCAGCCCGTCCCGGCCAACGCCTGGGATGAGGTTGAGGGCCACGAATGTGGCATGCGCTTGGGGTGGTGTGGCGATGCCGGCCTGATGGGGACCAACGAACGACACGACCGCCTCGGACCAATCCGTGGCTTGCGCCACGCCCGCGCCACCGTTCACTGGGTTTGCCGCGCTTGAGCCCCCCGCGCGGGACGTGCCGAGACCGTAACCGACGAGCCCGGCACCGGCGCCGCCCGCCAGGGCCGCCCCGGTGCCGAGGAAGGACCGCCGGGACGGCGCGGAAGAGGTTTCCTCGTCCGCGCCGCCCGATACCTGCTGATGTTCAGCCATGCGTTCCCATCGTCATCCCCGAGCCGGTCATGCCGGGCATCGAGTGGGAGCCCGTCGTGGCGCCGGGGACATACGTCTCCTTGGCGCCGGTGAACGTGCGCACCTCAGCGGTGATCGGCAGGGTGGACCCGTCCTCGAAGGCGAGCGTGAAGGTCAACGTCGTTCCCGACTTGACCGGGGCGTTGACGCCCATGAACATGACGTGGTCGCTGCCGGGCTTGAACTCGTGAGAGCCGCCCGCGGCGATGGTGAAGCCGCCCTTCTTCTCTTGCATCTGCATCGCTCCGCCCGAGCCCATTACGGTCTCGTGCAACTCCATCTTCGGGCTGACTGAGCTGCTGGCCGAAACGACGTGCACGGGGGCCGACCCGGTGTTCTTGAGGAGGAAGAACGCGCCGGTCATGCCGGTGTCCACCGCCTTGACCCACGGGTTGCTGATGGTCACCGATGCCGCCTGACCGGTGCCCTTGGCTGCGGTGGCGGCCGACGTGCTGGTCGACGTCGTCGCCGTGGAGCCACCGCAGGCCCCAAGGCCAAGCGTCAGGGCGAGGGCGGACAGGGCCGTAACTGCCCGAATCGTGGAAGTGCGCATGAAACTATTCCTTGTCTGTCGATGAGGGAGGTCTGCTAACCGCGGATGGGACAACGTCCGCAACGCGGGTGACACGGGCGTCACATTGCTTCGCTAACTGCCCGACGACAGATCAGACCCAGCCACCTCGACCACGTGCTCAAGGCGCAGCGGTCCCAGGCACCGAGGATTCCGGATCAGGTCGGGCAGCCGCGGGCGAACGGAGGACCTCGGGGGCTGGAAAAGCGCAACGGTGCCGGGGACGGCATACCTGCTGCCGCGCCGGCAACTAGGAGAGCAGGAGCGCGCCTGAGCGGCACTGGGGCCATGACCAGCGTCGGCCGCAGGGACTCCCACAGCAGCCACAGCACTCGCTCGCCATGGCTGAGGGCAAACCCGGTGAGCACGGTGGCGACCGCGTGGGCGACGAGCATGCCCACGCCCGCGTGACCAGCACCGGAAGCGGCGACAAGGGAGGTCGACCCCATGGACTCGGTGAGCGGCATACCGGCCACCGCCGCACCGTGACCGTGACCGCCGGTGAACTCCGTTGCGAGATGGTCGCTCGCTGTGGCTCCGAAAAACCCGTGCAACAACGCCTCGACAGGGGCCAGCCACGCGAGGACTGACAAGGCACCGAGCCGACTACGGGTGAGCAACGCCGAACCCAACGCCAGCGGAACCACGGCGATGACCAGCACCGAGAGGCCGGGCACCTCGCCCCCGCCGACCACGTGGGCAGCAGCGGCCAGGCTGAGCGTGACTGCAGCCAGGACGGCAGCGCGCAGAGCGCGCACGCCACCGCTAGCCGGGTCCGCCGTCATACCAGTCAGGGTAAGGGCCTAGGGTGGCAAGCATGGAACCGGCCCCCGGTGACCCCCACCACCTAGCCTCGTGCGCCGATCCGGACCACCCCACACCGGGCTCGCCGCAACGTTTCTCGTGGGACTTCCAGGTCCGATTCATGGACCTTAACGCCAGCGGTCACCTGGACAACCTGCAGATCCTGCGAGCCGTCGATGAAGCCCGTCATCGCCTCCTGGGGGTCGGCGAACCAGGTGGTCCGCAGGTTCTCGTGGGGCTGCTCGAGCCCGCACCGCCCGAGGTCGCCATGCTCGTCGCGGCCCACCGTGTGGAATACCGTCGAGAGCTCTGGTATGCCGCGGCACCCCTGTCGCTCAGCCTCTGGGTATGCCGGGTGGGCACCTCCTCCCTCGACGTCGCCACCGAGGTCCGCCAGACCCCCGCAGATCCCGTCGGCGCCCTGGCCCTGACGACCGTCGTACTCATCGACACTGCTGCCCAGGCCCCCTGGCCGCTCTCCGACCAGGTCCGGGCCACGCTGGCGGCATACTCAGGTCCAGCACCGGCCTTTCGTTGACGGAGGGCGTCGGCGCGGACGGTAGGGTCTGCCCGTGGTCGACATCTCCTACCGATCTCCGAGCGGACGCTGCCCAACGGTTTGCGCGTCATCGTCTCCCAGGACCGGACGGTACCCTCGGTCACGGTTAACCTCTGGGTGAAGGTCGGTTCCCGCGACGAGGTCCCTGGCCGGACCGGCTTCGCGCACCTCTTCGAGCATCTCATGTTCCAGGGGTCGGCCAACGTGGCCTCTGGCGAGCACTTCTCGGCGCTCATGGGGGTTGGGGGACGCCTCAACGCGACGACCTGGTTTGACCGGACGAACTACTTCCAGACCGTGCCCAAGGGCGCGCTCGAGCTTGCCCTCTGGCTGGAAGCCGACCGGCACAGTCGCCTGCTCGAAGCGCTCACTCAGGAGAACCTCGACAACCAGCGCGACGTCGTCAAGGAGGAGAAGCGCCAGCGCTACGACAACGCCCCCTATGGGCATGCGTTGCGCGACGTCTACGCCACGATCTTCCCAGAAGGCCACCCCTATCACCATCCGACCATCGGGTCGATGGAGGACCTCGAGGCCGCGACTCTGGAGGACGTCCACGCCTTCTACACCCGCCACTACGGCCCCAACAACAGCGTGCTCACCCTCGTTGGTGACGTCTCGCCGGAGGAGGGGTTCGCCGCTGTCGAGAAGTACTTCGGCCCGTTGCCTCCCAGCGCGGTCCGCCGCGAAGAGGGCAGTATGCCGTCCCTTCCGCCCCTTGCCGGCCCGGTGCGCCTCGAGCGGGTGGAGTCGGTGCCGAACGACCGGCTATATGTCGCGTTCCGGCTGCCCGCCGATGCCACCCCCGAGTTCCACGCCGTGGGCCTGGCCCTGGACGCTATCGGGGGATTGTCCTCCTCGCGCTTGGTCGAACACCTCGTCCGCCAGGCCCAGGTCGTGACCGGGTTGACCGCCCACCCCATGGGGTTCGCCGGAGGGGTGTCGCTGGGCCTCATCTCCGCCGACGTCTCCAACGGGGTCGACCCCGGTGAGGTAGAGCGGGCCATCTGCGCCGAACTGGAGCGGTTCGCCGAGACGGGTCCGACCGACATCGAGTTGGAGTCGGCGATCTCCGAGACCGAGCGGGCTTGGCTTTCGGCTCTGGCTAGCCACGACGACCGGGCCGACCACATTAGCCACTACGCGGCCTTGCATGACGACCCGGCATACGTCAACACGTTCCTGAACCAGGTGCGATCCGTGAGTGCCGAGCAGGTCCGGGCCGCGGCGGCGCGCTACCTCACACCGTCGTGCCGGGCGGTCGTCGCCTACCTCGCACTGCACGACCACCCGGCCAATGCGCCGGACAAGTCCGACGCGTCCGAGGCGTCCGGCGCGGAGATCATCGTCGAGGAGTCGGCATGACTGGGATGCCACCGCGACCCCGAATGCCCGTCCCCGAAGCCCTTCCGCGGCCGAATGTCGTTGCACCCCAGCCCTATTCGCTCCCAAGACCAACCCGGTTCCAGCTGTCCAACGGCGCCCAGGGTCTCGCGTACGACCTGCCCGGGCAATATGTCTTGTCGGTGCGGATGGCGATCCCCATGCCGCTGCGGGTGGAACCCCGTGAGCTGGAAGGGGTCGCGACGATCATGGCGCGCACCCTCGATGAAGGGACGGCACGGCATACCTCGGTGGAGTTCGCGCGCCTGATGGAACGGCGCGGGGTCGCAATCGGTTGCGGCGTCGGCAACTCTGGGCTGTCGGTGGAGCTCGACGTGGCCAAGCACCATCTCGCCTACGGGTTGGATCTGTTGCGGCAGTGTCTGGTGGAGCCCGCGTTCCCCGAGGACGAAATTGCCCGGCAGATCGCCACTCGGCTGGCCGAGATCGAGCAAGAACGGTCGGTGGCCTCGCATCGTGCTGCCGCAGAGTTCGCCGCGACGTTCTTTGCCCCGGGCGCCCGAGCCTCACGGCCGGTCGGGGGGACGGCTGACACCGTCTCGGCCATCACCCGCTACGCCGTCGTAGCGTTCCATGCCCGGCACGTCGGTCCCGTTGAGGCGACCGTCGTGGTCGCCGGTGACCTCGCCGGACTCGACGTGGTGGCCGAGGTGGAGGCGACCCTGGGCCAGTGGCAGACGCCCGCCGGCTATCTGAGCCCAGGCGCATGGCAACCCGCGCTACTCGCCGATGATCGCGCCCGAATCGTCGTCGTCGATCGGCCCGGCTCGGTGCAGACCGAGCTCATGGTCGGTTCGCCGGGGCCCGACCGTCACCACCCAAAGGGTTGGGCTCCCTACCCCCTGTTGGGCTTCCTTGTCGGTGGCTCACCCACGGCTCGAATCGATACGGTCCTGCGGGAGGACAAGGGTTACACCTACGGCATTCGCTCCACCTTCCGACCCCGCCGGCGCGGGGGTATTTTCGTCACGGCCGGCAGCGTGCGCTCGGAGGTCAGTTCCGACGCGCTGAGGCTGCTGCTGGACGTCCTGGACGGCGGCCGCGAGGGGTTCAGGTCGGACGAGGTCGACCAGGCGGCCCAGTTCCTTGTGCTCACCGCGCCCAGTCGCTACGCCACCGCAGACACCATCGCCGATGAGGCAGCGTCGTTGTCCTACGACGGGCTGGACACCGAGTTCACCAGTCGCAACCTCGGTGAGGTGGCGCGGATGGACGCGGAGCGGGCGGGGGCGGCATACCGGGAGTTTGTGGACGGGCGCTGGACGATCGTCCTGGTTGGCGACGCGGCTGGCTTTGTCGATGACGTCCGGGCGCTCGGTCGCGGCGACGTGACGGTCGTGCCCAACTAGAGTCGGCCCATGAGCTCGGCCCTCGTCGTCGACAGCCTCATCGGTCCGTTGCGTCTGGAGAGCGTCGACGGAGTGGCGCTGAGCTCGATCCGGTTCGCCGGTCGCCCTAGCCTTGAGGATCCGGTCGGTGACCTTGCGGAGGTGTTGGGGGAGGCTGCTGCGCAGCTGGCGGCCTATTTCGCCGGGTCGCTGCGGCTCTTCGACCTGCCGTTGGCACCGCGCGGCACCGACTTCCAGCAGTCGGTCTGGCAGGAGTTGGCCACGATCCCCTACGGGACCACGGTCACTTACGGCGAGCTGGCCGTGCGGATTGGGCTGCCCGTGTCGGCCTCCCGCGCCGTCGGGTCGGCCAACGGCGCCAACCCGATCCCCATCGTGCTCCCGTGCCATCGGGTCATCGGGGCGGATGGCACCCTCACCGGGTATGCCGGTGGGCTGGCGCGCAAGCAGGCGCTGCTGCACCTCGAGGGCGTGGCCACCGAGCGCGATCAGCTCGAACTGTTCTAAGGGCGCCGGGCAGCCGGCTAGTCAGTCGCCAATGAGGTCGAGAACCTCGTCGTGGAGCAACCCGTTCGTCGCGGCCACGTTGCCACTCCAACACCCCGGCCGCCCGTCCAGCCCGGTAAACGTACCGCCAGCCTCTGTCACCACGGGAACGAGAGCGGCCATGTCGTAGACCGCAAGGGACGGCTCGGCCGCGATGTCGACGCAGCCCTCAGCGAGCAGCATGTAGGACCAGAAGTCCCCATAGGCGCGGGTCCGCCAGCAGGCATCCATCAGCTCGAGGAAGTCCTCGCGGCGGTCGATGTCGGCCCAGCCCGCCAAGGAGGCGTAGGACAACGAGGCGTCGGCCAGGCGCGATACCCCCGACACCTGCAGGCGACGGGCGGACGACAGGCTGCGACCGGCATACGCGCCCGTGCCCTTGGCGGCCCACCACCGGCGGGCCAGAGCGGGGGCGGCGACCAGCCCGACGACCGGCTCATCGCCGTCGACGAGGGCGATGAGGGTCGCCCAGACCGGCACGCCGCGGACGAAGTTCTTGGTCCCATCGATGGGGTCGAGGATCCAACGGCGCGGCCCGTGCCCAGTCGTCCCGAACTCCTCACCCTCGACGGCATCACGGGGCCGGGTGCGGGCTAACTGGTGGCGGATGAGCTCCTCGGCGGCGCGGTCGGCGTCGCTGACCGGGGTGAGGTCGGGTTTGGTCTCAACCCGAAGGTCTTCGGCGCGGAACCGCGCCATGGTCACCCGCTCGACGGCGTCGGCGAGAACATGGGCCAGGCGCAAGTCGTCGTCATAGCTCACCCTCACAGGCTAGAGGTATGCCGCCCACCCACCAGGGCTCCGGTGGCTCCGGCGCGCCACTCGGGCGACGACACGTGGGCGGCGCCAGGCGGGGTGCCCTAGCCGCCGGCCGTCGCCTCGACGTCGTCGCGGTGGTCTTGGGCAACGTCGCGAACCGTCGGGTTACGGTCCCTGGTGCGCAACCTGACGTATAGCCAGTGCCCGAGGATCACCGCGAGAGCCCAGGCTCCGCCGACGGCTGCGCCGGCCAGGACGTCAGTGAGCCAGTGGTGGCCGAGGTAGACCCTCGACAGGCCCATCAGCACAGCGAAGACGGCGAGCGCCACACAGGTGAGCACCCTCCCGCGGCGGCTTCGGACATAGAGCAGGACGAGGTAGGCGACGATGCTCGTGATGAGCACGGCGTTGAGGGTGTGTCCGCTGGGGAACGACGGCGAGGTCTCCAGCGGCGGGACGGCCTGTTCGGCCGGGGGCCGCGCGCGGGCGGTGAGGTCCTTGCCGACGGTCGTCATCGTCAGAGACCCGGCGGTGGCCCACACCATGACGACGATGGGCGTCCAGGTCCGCCACCAGCGGGCGAGCGTCAGGACTGTGAGCGTGGCCAGGATCGTCATCCCGACCTTTCCGCCGAGGTTGGTGAACCAGGTTGCGGCGGTGTCTAGCCAGGGCGTCCGGTGGGCGACCATCCACGCCTGGACCGGCTCGTCAAACGCCGCCGCCCCGCGACCCGCTTGGACCGACTCATAGGTCTCCCGAGTGGAGAGCACGCCAGCAAGCAGCCCCACGAAAGAGCCGACGACGGGGATGGTCCCCACGGCCCTGGCAGTGGGCTTGGTCGCATGCCCAGGGGTGACTTTGCCAGGGGGGAGATCGGATAACGTCACATCCGCGTCCCTACCGGGGGTGGTCGAATGGTTGGGGGGCTGGCTCATGGCGCCTTTCTCGTTCAGTCGGCGGACATCTCTGGGTCGGGGTCACCCGAGCGGGCGCGGAGCAACCGTCGAAACGAGTCCAGTCGAGCGGCCCCCGAGGGGCCGCATCCACCGCGGGCAACGAATCCGTCGAGCCCGCAATCGGGCTCGTCGTGAGTGCACCCTCGCGGGCAGGTGTCGGTGCCCGGTTCGAGGTCGGGGAAGTGGGTGACGATCCGCGCCACGTCGACGTGGGCGAGCCCGAACGAACGCACCCCAGGGGTGTCGATGACCCATCCCGAATCGTCCGGCAGGCGCAACGCGACGGCCGATGTGGAGGTATGCCGCCCGCGCCCGGTGACGTCGTTGACCCGCCCAACGCTGCGGTCGGCTCCAGGGACGAGTGAGTTCACCAGGGTCGACTTTCCGACGCCGGAGTGCCCGACGAGCACCGACACCCGGCCGGCCAACCGGGATCTGACCTCGTCCAGGCCGACGAGGCTGCGGTCGGGCTGACGCGAGGTGACGACACAGGGGACCGCCAGAGGTGCGTACTGCCCGAGGAAGTCGTCCGCCGCCACGAGGTCGGCCTTGGTGAGGACGAGCAGGGGGTCCAGTCCCGCGTCGTATGCCGCGACCAGGCACCGGTCGATAAGCCGTGGCCGGGGCGGCGGGTTGACGAGCGAGGACACGACGACAAGCTGGTCGGCGTTGGCGACCAGCACCCGCTCGACCGGATCGACATCGTCGGCGCTGCGGCGCAGCACGGTGCGGCGTGGCTCGACCCGCACGATCCGGGCCAGCGCGTCGGGATGACCGGAGGTGTCGCCCACCACCGCGACGTCATCTCCGACGACAATTCCTTTGCGTCCCAGTTCGCGTGCCTTCATCGCCACCAGGGTGCGCTCGGGCTCCTTTCGACCGCCCACTCCGGCGGCCATGAGCACTCCGTAGCGACCCCGGTCGACGGTGACGACGGTGCCAATGAGCGCGTCGCCGTGGGCGGGGCGATCCTTGGTCCGTGGACGTGAGCCTCGACCGGGGCGGACCCGCACGTCGGACTCATCGAGGTGGTCCCAGCTCATCGGTCGACCCGGCCCGCGAGCAGGGAGCCCCAGCGGCCGGTGAAGTCGGGCAGGGTCTTGGCGGTGGTGCCGACGTTCTCGACGAGCACACCGGGAACCCGCAGCCCGAGGATCGCACCGGCCATCGCCATCCGATGGTCGTGATATGTGTGGAAAACAGCGCCCTGCAACGGCGCTGGCTGGATCCGCAGTCCGTCGGCGGTCTGGACGACGTTGGCACCCATAGCGCTGAGCTCGGTGTCCAAAGCGGCCAGTCGGTCCGTCTCGTGACCTCTGATGTGAGCCACCCCGCGGATCCACGACGGCGATGCTGCCAACGCGGCCAGCGCCGCCACGGTCGGCGTGAGTTCGCTCGCCTCGTGCAGGTCCACGTCGATGCCCTGGACTGGGCCGGCTCCGGTGACCCGGAGGCCGCTGCCACTCCAATCGACGTGGGCACCCATCGCCGCGAGGATCTCTCGCAGAAGATCCCCGGCCTGGGTCGTTCGCTGCGGCCAGTCGGGGACGAGCACCGTGCCGCCCGCGACGAGGGCCGCGGCAAGGAAAGGGCCGGCGTTGGACAGGTCGGGTTCGACAAGGACGTCCAGCCCGCTGATCGGGCCCGGCTCAACCCGCCAGGTGTTGGCCTCGGTGTCGTCGACGACGACCCCAGCCTCACGCAGGGTCGCCACGGTCATCTCGATGTGGGGTTCGCTCGGCACGGGTTTGCCATCGTGGTGGACGGTCACTCCGCGCTCAAAACGAGCACCGGCCAGCAGCAGCGCCGACACGAACTGCGAGCTCTGCGAGGCGTCCAGGGTGACCGCGCCCCCCGGGACGCCCTGGGCGCCGCACCCCTGGACCGTGAACGGGAGCGCGCTGCTTCCGTCGTCGTCCACCCCCACTCCCAGTGCTCGCAACGCGTCGAGGATCGGCCCCATGGGGCGACGTCGGGCGCCCTCGTCGCCGTCGAAGCGCACCGGTCCGTCGGCCAGGGCGGCCACCGGCGGGAGGAACCGCATGACCGTTCCGGCCAGCCCGCAGTCCAGCTGCCCGCCCCCTCGGACCGGTCCCGGCGTGACCTGCCAGTCGCCGTCGCCACCGGGGAGGTCGATGATGTCGGCGCCAAGCGTGCGAAGCCCAGCAGCCATGAGCAGGCTGTCCCTAGATCGCAGCGGTGCCCTCAACCGGGAGCCGGAGGCCGCCAGTGCGGCCAGCACGAGGTAGCGGTTGGTGAGGGATTTGCTCCCTGGCAGCCGCACCACCGCGTCCAGCGGGCCGATGGCCAGAGGGGCGGGCCAGTGGTCGGGGACTCCGTGAGCCGTCATGAGGCGCTCACGGGCAGGCTGCTCGCAGGGGAGGGTGACGCTTGGGCCAACGTGGCTTCCTCGACAGATCGACACGGGGACGACGACTCCCCCACCGTAGTTGGTGCAGCCCAGCGCCGGAGGCTCGGCGACCTATGCGTCGGCCGCGCGGCATACGCTGTCGGCCATGTGCGGGAGGTATGCCGCGGCCAAGGACCAGGCCGACCTCGTCCTCGAGTTCGACGTCGAGGTCGTCGCGACGGGCGAGCCGACCCGTAGCGTCCTCGTCAAGCCCCAGCAGCCACCCGCGGGGACGCCCGACTACAACGTGGCCCCCAGCAAGCAGGCACCGGTGGTGCTCACTCGCTCGCCCCGAGGCGAGGCCACCGGCGAGCCGGCCCGGCAGCTGCGCCTGCTCACCTGGGGCCTGGTGCCGAGTTGGGCAAGGGACGTCAAGATCGGGATGCGCTTCATTAACGCCCGGGCCGAAACCGCACTCGCCGCAGGGCCGTTCGCGCGGGCGGCGCTGTTTCGGCGCTGCCTGGTCCCAGCCGACGGCTGGTATGAATGGCAGGCCTCACCAACGGTCCTAGATCCCAAAGGCAAGCCCCGTAAACAGCCGTTTTTCATCCACCGCACCGACGGGACCCCGTTGGCGTTCGCCGGGCTGTACGAGTTCTGGCGTGACCCGGGGGTCGCCGACAATGACGATCCACTGGCGTGGCTCACGTCGTTCACGATCGTCACGACGGCAGCCGAGCCGGGGCTGGACCGCATCCACGACCGGCAGCCCCTCGTCCTCGAGCCCGACGCCTGGGACCGCTGGTTGGATCCGACCCTCGTCGACCCTGACCCGGTGGCCGCCATGCTGGCCTTCGCGCTGACGGGGAGGTTCGCGGCATACCCCGTCTCGACCGCAGTCAATGGAGCGGCGGGCCACGGTCGGCACCTGCTTGACCCGGTGCCTGTGGAGGCGCTGCGGGGAGTGGTCGACCCGACGACGGGCGAGGTGATCGGCGGATGAGTCCTGGAGCCGACCCGGTCGTCCTAGAGCTACCGACCCCGGTCGGCGCGGCCAGGGTGCACGTGCATCGGCCACGCGCCTCCCGCGGCGTGCTCCTGCTGGGCCATGGGGCCGGGCCGAGCATCACCACCGTCGACCTCACTGCGGCCACCGAGGTCGCCGTCGCCGCTGGATGGGCTGTCGCCCTCGTTGAGCAGCCATGGCTCGTCGCCGGAGGCAGGGTCGCCGCCCGACCGGCGATCCTCGACGCCGCCTGGGTGGCCGTGGCTGCGGCACTCCGCGCTCGGGGAGGCGCGCTGGCCGACATGCGGGGACCGTGGGTGGCCTCGGGCCGTAGTGCCGGAGCTCGGGTCGCCTGCCGGACCGCGGTCAAGGTCGGCGCCGCTGCTGTCCTGTGTCTGAGCTTCCCGCTGCACCCGCCTGGGAAACCCGGGTCGAGCCGCGCCGAGGAGCTCGTCAGGGTGCTTTCCGCCGGGCTTCCGGTCGCGGTCGTCCAGGGTGAGCGTGATCCGTTCGGCACCCCAGCCCAGGTCCTCGCCGCCACATCGCTGCACCCCTGCGCCCTGTATGCCGTCCCCGGCACCCACACCATCCCGCGCGGCTCCGCAACAGCGGTCGGTGCGGCGGTCACGGAGGTGTTGCACGGCATACGGGAGTGAGCGTGCGGAGCAGCGGCGAAGGGTGACGACCGAGAGGCCTGGGAATGAACGGGTCCTGCGGAGACGTTGCAGGACACGATCCGAACCTACCCCTGGTCCGCAAGGAGCGTCGACATGTTCGTCATGGCGGTGGCCGCGAGTGGCTCGATTGCGGCCGGCAGTCACCGAGGACCGTTACTGTGGGGCACGATGACCACCGACAATGTGTCCGAACCAGTGGCTGACGCAGCGTCCGACCTCGGGACGGACGTCGAGGGCTCGGCCGGCCCATCCTCCACCGCAAGCGGCGCGCCGGTCGATGTGGTCACCGAGACCCCGCAGGAGCGCCGCGAGCGGTTCGAGCGCGAGGCGTTGCCCTTGCTCGACCAGCTCTACTCGGCAGCGTTGCGGACCACGCGAAATGCTGCCGACGCGGAGGACCTGGTCCAGGAAACCTACGCCAAGGCGTGGGCGGCGTTCCACCAGTACCAGCCGGGCACCAACCTCAAGGCGTGGATGTACCGCATCCTGACCAACTCTTACATCAACTCCTACCGCAAACGGCAGCGCGAGCCGCTGCAGTCCGATGCCGCGGACATCGAGGATTACCAGCTGCACCGGGCCGGCAACCACTCCTCGTCAGGGGGCCGGTCGGCCGAAGACGTCGCGCTGGACCATCTGCCCGACAGCGACGTCAAACGAGCCCTGCTGTCGATTCCCGAGGAGTTCCGACTCGCCGTCTACTTCGCTGACGTGGAGGGTTACTCCTACAAGGAGATCGCCGACATCATGCAGACGCCGATCGGCACCGTGATGTCCCGCCTGCACCGCGGGCGTCGGCAGTTGCGCGACCTGCTGACCGAGTATGCCGCCGAGCGCGGATTCGTGCGGGCGGAGGAGCGATGAGCATCGACGATGAGCTCCGTTCGCAGCCGCAGGGTGCGAACACCGACCTCGGACACCACCACCCACACGGCGGGCCGTCGGCGCTGGATTGTTCCGAGGCGCTCTTGCGCGCCTTCGAGTTCCTCGACGGTGAGATGGAGCCCGGCGATTTCGCCAAGGTTCGGGCTCATCTCGACGCGTGTGCCGAGTGCCTTCGGCAGTATGACCTCGACCACATGGTTAAGTTGATGGTCAAGCGGTCCTGCACGCCGGAGCCGGCGCCAACGAACCTGCGAGCGGCCATCGTCAGTCGCCTGACCGTCATCCGGATCGAGACGGCCGACTAGGCCTCAAGCTGCCAGTCGCCGCCTAGGCGTTCGGTTTACGCCCGTGGTTCGCGGCGTGGCTCTTGCGGGCGCGCCGCTTGCGGGATCGCTTGCTCATGGTGTGGCTCCCGGGGTAGTTCGGCCGGACGGTCCGACCTCGCGTGTTGTCGCCCGCGCATGATACCGGGTTAGCTCGACGAAGTCATCGGCGTTTCGACTGGATTGTCCTGGTTTGTTGGCGCAGAATAACGGGCGATGGGCCACGCCTCAGGCTCGTTACGGCTTATGAAGCCGGCTCTCTCCCGGATTTCGAGGACGCAGATGAAACGGCTACGCCGCGTGCTCGTGGCGATGTTGACCTATGACGTCACTCCGATGTGGACCTCCACGTCTGCGGCGCTCGCCTCGGGGCGATGATCTCCGCGCGACACCTGTCACCATTGTCGTGGGCGGTCGGAGGCTACTCTGCGCTGCCTTTCCCAACACCCCATCAAGTTCAAAGGATCTGAGATGAAGACTATGTCCAAGGTGTTCCAGGCCATGTTGACCAAGGAGACGACCCCGGTGTGGGCCGGCCGCGCTGCAACGCCGGTTGATGGTCCGACGTCGTGGTTCACGTGGGAGCCCGGCAAGCGGACCCTCTCCTGATTCCCCGATTCCTGTCTCCTCGTCGTCTGTCCCTATTCGCTGATTTTCCCCTGAACGTGAGGTAGCTGAAATGAACGTTGTCGTGCAGCAGGTTTCTGACCTGACGTCGTGGTTCACGTGGGAGCCGGGCAAGCGGACCGCTGATGGTCCGACGTCGTGGTTCACGTGGGAGCCGGGCAAGCGGACCCTCTCCTGATCCCGCAGTGGTTGTGCTGCTCTACCGCTTGGCCTAGTCGTTCAAACCCCTCAAAACTGGCTCGACATAAGGAAACGAAATGAAGACCGTCACGAAGGTGTTCCAGGCAATGTTGACCAAGGAGTCGACCCCGGTCTGGGGTGGCCGTGCCCCTGCCCCGGTGGTAGGCCCGACCTCATGGATGACCTGGGAACCCGGGAGGAGAACCCTCGCATGAACGCGGTCCATGCGACGGACTGAGTTCTCGGCCGCGGGTGGGGTCCAGGTGTGAATCCAGAGCCGAAGTACGGACACTGCCATTGACGCGGCGCAGGGAAGGCGTGACGCTAGCGTGAGCCTATGAGCGGGCAAGGCCAGGTCGGCGTCGGAGTACGTTCGCAGCGGGTGAACGTCGTCATCGCGTTGGCGGTTCTTGCCGCGATTGCGCTGACTTTCGCCGGCTGGGCGTACGACGGCTGGCCGCATGACTATGTCGCCTTGGTGGTGCTCACGGTCCTGACCTTGGCAACCCGTGTCGTGCGAGTTCGAGTAGTCGAACGGGTTGCAGTCGCCGCGGGCGGCATCGTGTCGTTGGCCTCCTGCGTCATGGTCGGGCCGGTCGGCAGCGCCGTCATGATGGTGCTCGCGATCCTCATCGAGCGGGGAGCGTCCGCATGGTCTGCCAGGCTCTTCAACGCTGCGCTTGGGGCCATCCTCGGCTCCGTGGGTGGCGTGGTCTATCTCCTGCTGGGGGGACCGCGGGACCTCACGACCGTCTTCGGTCCGGGTCAACTGCTCTGGCACGTGGGCGGTCCATTCTTCGCAGCGAGCTTGGCCTTCAGCCTGGTCAACTTCGCGAGCATCGCTTTGATCGTCCGGGTGGACAGCGGTGAGTCGTTCCGATCGATGTTCTTCTCGATGCTCACCACCTCGGGCCTTGCCCAGATCGGCTATAGCGTGGTGGGTCTGCTCTTCGTCATCCTGTGGGTGCCAGCCCAGGTCGGCCCGTTCAGCGCGCTGCTCATCCTCATCCCCCTCTTTGTCGCTCAATGGGCGTTCGTCCAGTACGCGGAGGAGGAACGAGCCCACGATCGGACCCTCGCGGCTCTCGTCGCGGCCGCGGAGACCAGGGACCCGTATGCCGTGGGGCACAGTGAGAGGGTCGCCCGCTTGTCCGTGCTGCTTGCCGAAGCCTTGGGCCTTGGACCGGCGCAGACCGTGCCTTTGCGTTATGCCGCCATGCTGCACGACATCGGCTGGCTCGGTGCCCGGGCGGCGGGTGACCCTGGTGAGGCGACCGGCACGTCCAGCCGCGATCTGGTTCTCGGCCATTCCACTGTCGGCGCCAGCTTGCTGGACGACATTTCCTTCCTGCAGGACTCGCTCGAAGGGATCAAGCATCACCACGAGCGGTGGGACGGCCGAGGCTATCCGGACGGTCTGACCGGTGAAGACATCCCACTGTCATCCCGGATCATCGCGGTGGCAGACGCGTTCGACAGTGTCACCCGTGGCCGCCCGGGGCAGGCGGGACCCACGCAAGCCGCGGCAGTCCAGGGACTCCTCGCACGCGCCGGCAGCCACCTGGACCCTGACGTTGTGGCGGCACTTTCGCGGGTCGTCGAAAGGCAGTCCGCCCTCGTGGCAGACGTTATTGCGTTGGGTTCAACCGACGTGCCGCCGTTTGACCACGACGATCCGGCCGTCTCCGATCTGTTTGCCGGGTTGGAGCCCTCGACCCAGACGGGTCACTTCCGATGACGGCACCAGCGGGACCGGCACGACGCCTCACGCCGGATCAGCCATCTGGGGGGCCGACCCAAGGATGGGCCGTCCGGCTTGCGGTCGTCGTGGTCGGAATCGCCGCGGTGTTGACGGTCCAAGCACCGGTACACCCGCTCGACACCTGGCCCGTGGTCTCGGCGTTCGCGCTACTCATTGGCATCGGCGAGTATTACCGGTTCGGGATTGACGAGGGCCGCCAGCTTGCGCCCATGACCCTCGGTGCGGGGCTTGCCTTCGCGCTCACTTCGCGGTCGTGGACCATTGACCTCACCACGCTCAGCCCCAGCCCCATCATCGCGGTGAGCGGTCTGGCCATGATCTGCGGTGCCTTGCCGCACCGGGTGCGCGGGCGATCCATGCACTCCGACGCGATGGCAGCCCGTTTCCTCGCGATCGCCGTGACCGCGGTCATCTTCCGGTGGATTCCGCTCTGGTCTGGCCAGACGCTCCTGGAGGTCGACGCGGGCTGGGTCGGCAGTCGGTGGCTGGTGGCCGTCGTCCTGGCCGCAGTTGCCGCAGTCGGCCTGATCACCTTCCTGGTGCTCTCGGCGTTCGTCGAGGCAGCCCGTTCGTCCGGAAGCCTGCGCCTAGCGTTGCTCGACGAGATCAGGGCCGGCGCTGGGCTGGGGCTGGCGCTGAGCGCCACCGGCGCCCTCATCGCCCTGGCCGAGCGCCCCATGGGGGTGCTGGCTTTGCCGCTGTTCCTGGTCCCTCTCGTCCTCACCCAATTCGCGCTGCGGCAGTATGCCGCGATCCGCCGGACGTACTCGCAGAGCGTCCGAGTGCTTTCCCGGCTCACTGAGATCGGCGGTTTCACCCGTGCCGGCCATCCCGACCGGGTTGCCCAACTCTGCGTTCAGATCGGCCGCGAGCTGGGTCTGGGCTCTCGCGAGATCCGCAATTTGGAGAATGCTGCGCTGCTGCACGATATCGGCCAGGTCGCCCTGCGTGCCCCGATCCCGGCCGGCGCCACGCTCATGGCCGCCCCCGCCGACCAACGCCGGATCGCCTCGGACAGCGCTGACATCGTGCGCGAAGCCGGGTTGCCCCCCGAAGTGGCCGCCGCGGTCGAGCAGCAGGCGACGCCATATCGGGTCGTTCGCGAGCGGCGGCAAGACGTCCCATTGCTGAGCAGAATTGTCAAGGTGGCCAATGCCTACGACGACCTCGTCGGAGGTTCTATCGCAGCCCGACGGCGGGATGCGGCCGTCGAACGCATCCACCTCGGCCTCGGATACGAATACGACCCCCGCGTGGTCGACGCGCTCGTGCGAGTCCTGGCACGACGGCATACGAAAGGGCCCTGACGGGACGATCGCCGTCGGGGCCCTTCCGGGTGTCCGGTATGCCGCGCCGCGCCCGCGGCAGTGACACTGACCTGACGCTCAGGCCTTCTTGGTCTCCCAGAAGATCGCGGCGATCTCGTCGATCTTGGCCAGCAGCTCATCGGCCTTGGCGACGTCCCACGAGCCCTTGGTGCCAGCGGCGCCGGCCGCCTTGGTGGCCTCGTTGAACAGGGTGTGCAGCTGGGGGTACTTCTCGAAGTGCGGGGCCTTGAAGTAGTCAGTCCACAACACCCACAGGTGCTCCTTGACCAGATGGGAGCGCTGCTCCTTGACGAGCATGGCACGGGTCTTGAAGTCAGGGTCGTCGCTGGCAAGGGCCTTTTCGATGGTGGCCTTGACTGACTGGGCCTCGATGCGGGCCTGGGCGGGGTCGTACACGCCGCACGGCAGGTCGCAGTGGGCGCTGACCGTGACGGCCTTCGCGAACAAGCGCAAACGCATGGTGGATGTCCCTTCGTCGTCGATCCGGTGGGGGCCTCGGGCGGCTCTCCGGATCACCCCAACCTACCCCGGCTGAGCCGTCGTAGTGAACCTCGTAGGGCGGGGAGAACGGGGATCCGCGCCACGACTAATGCGGCCACGTCAGACCCCGGTATGCCGCCCACTTGCCAGGAGTCGACGCCCTCCCGCGGGTTGTCCCGCTCGATCCACCAGTGACCCGGGCGATCCGCCTCTGGACCTGAGACGCGTTTGACCGACAGGGGCCGAGGCCCGCCCGGGCTGTCGGGCAGACGCACAAGGGCCAGTCGTCCGGGGATGACTGGGCCACCCCAGAGCACGACCAGCCGGTCACCCTCATGCAGAGTGGGCTCCATGGAGCGCCCGTGGACCGTGGCGAGCCCAGGACGTGGGAGGTGGGCAGGGCGCGGAAGCGTCACCTTGGCGGGCAGGGCGCGAGCCCGCGAAGTCGCGGCATTCGCCGCAGCGCGGGCCAAGCTGGCCGCCTGGGACACCCGGGATTGCGGGGCAGGCTGGGACCGTGCGCGCACCGAACGGGCGATGTCGTTGAATCGTTGGGTCGCAGACGTGGCCACGTGGATAGCGGTATGCCGCCGTGGCGCCTTTGGGGTCGGTTCGTCCGCTCGCGAGGGCTGGGAAGGCTGGGACGGCATACGGATCAGCCGCGCAGCGAGCGCCGGAACGCCAGGCACTGAGCGTAGTCGGGGAGCAGACCAGCGCCCCGGGCTTCCTTGAGGGACGGCGCAGCGGCGTCCTTGTCCGACACGATAGGGACAAAGCCAGCAGGCAGGTCCAGAGCCACGGTGGGGTCCAACGGGGTAACCCCCTTCTCGGCCGCGGGGTTGTAGACCTCGCTGCATAGATACATGGCGGTCCCATCCTCGAGACACACCAGGGCGTGACCGAGTCCCTCGGAGAGATAGACCGCCTTACGTTCGACCGTGTCCAGTTGCACGACGTCCCACTGGCCGAAGGTGGGCGAGCCGACCCGGATGTCAATGACGAAGTCGAGGAAGATCCCGGCCGAGGCGGTGACGTATTTGGCTTGCGAGGGCGGCAGCGAGGCGTAGTGGATCCCGCGCACTGCGCCTGCTTTGGAGACGCTGATGTTGGTCTGACGCACCCGCAGCTCGTGACCGATGTGCTCGGCCAACTTGTCCGCACGGAAACCCTCGGCGAACATCCCTCTGCTGTCGGGGAATTGGCGTGGAATGATCTCAACCGCACCTTCGATGCGCAGGGGGCGGAACTGCATCAGATGTCCCCTTTCTCAGCCAGCAGACCCTTGAGGTAGACCCCGTAGCCGCTCTTGGCCAAGCCCTCGGCCAGGGCAGTGAGCTGGGCGTCGTCAATCCAGCCGTTCCGCCAGGCGATCTCCTCGACGCAGCCGATCTTGTGCCCCTGACGGGCCTCGACGACATGGACGAACTGGCTGGCGTCGAGCAGCCCTTGGAAGGTCCCCGTGTCGAACCATGCGGTGCCGCGGGGGAGCACCGTCACGGTGAGCGCACCGCGCTTGAGGTAGACATCGTTGACTCCGGTGATTTCCAGCTCGCCCCGATCACTGGGAGTGAGTTCACGGGCCACCTGGACGACCGAGTTGTCGTAGAAGTAGACGCCGGGAACGGCATAGTTGGACTTGGGTCTGGCCGGCTTCTCCTCGATCGACAACACCGTCCCCCCGGCATCGAACTCGACGACTCCGTAGTGCTGCGGGTTGGCCACCCGGTAGGCGAAAACATGTCCGCCCGAGATGTCGGTCCCCTCGCGCAGTCGCTCCTCCAAGGAGGCGCCGTAGAAGATGTTGTCGCCGAGGACCAGGGCCACCGAATCGGTCCCGATGAAGTCGGCGCCGATGATGAAAGCCTGGGCCAGGCCGTCGGGACTTGGTTGCACGTCATACGTGATGCTGATGCCCCACTCCGAACCGGTGCCGAGCAGGCGCCGGAACTGCGGCGAGTCTTCTGGGGTGGTGATGACGAGGACCTCGCGGATGCCGGCCAGCATGAGCGTTGACAAGGGGTAGTAGATCATCGGCTTGTCATAGACGGGCATGAGCTGTTTGCTGATGCCCTTGGTGATGGGGTGTAGTCGGCTGCCAGTGCCGCCGGCGAGGATGATCCCCTTCATGGCGCCCAAGGCTATCGGCCGGGGCGTTCTGGGCCGACCACTAGACTCCCCGCTGTGAAGATCCTCATCACCGGGGCCAACGGAATGCTCGGGCAGGACGTCACGCGGGCCCTGCGGGGTGTGGGCCACCTGGTGACGCAGACGGATCTGGCGGAGCTCGACATCACCGAACCTGCGTCGTGCGCGGCCGCGGTGGCCGGCCACGATTGGGTGGTCAACACCGCGGCATACACGGCGGTTGACGCGGCGGAGAGTCACGAAGCGCTTGCCTTCGCGGTCAATGCGATCGGCGCGGCCAACCTCGGACGTGCCGCGCATTCAGCCAGCGCGCGAATGGTGCACGTGTCCACGGACTACGTCTTCGCGGGCGACGCATCGAGTCCGTATGCCGAGGACGCGCCGCCAGCTCCGCGGTCCGCCTACGGCCGCAGTAAGGCCGCAGGGGAGTGGGCAGTCCGTGCGGAATGCCCCGGGGCCGTGATTGTGCGGACGGCGTGGCTGTATGGGCCGGGTGGCCCGAACATCGTCCAGACGATGGCACGGCTCTCCCGCGAGCGTGAGGAAGTGGCCTTCGTCGATGACCAACGTGGCCAGCCGACGACCACCTTTCATTTGGCCCAGTACATCACCGAGCTCATTCAGGTCGATGCGCCCGCCGGTGTGTACCACGGCACCTGCGAAGGGGACGTGACGTGGTACGGGCTGGCGCGCGCCGTCTTCGAGGAGTTGGGTCTGGATCCGCAGCGCGTCCAGCGGATTTCAAGCGCCGAATACCCTCGACCGGCCCCGCGACCGGCATACAGCGTCCTCGGGCACGCTCGCACCGACGCGGTGGGGGTGACCCGGCTTCCGCATTGGCGTGACGCGTTGCGTGCGACGATCGAGGGCGTCGTGGTCTCTGGCTAGACCGTCCCCGGAGCGCTGCCGTGATCGTCGCGGTGAGGGGGCAGCCACACGCCGTTACCTTGGCGTGACAAATGTGTCTACCGAGGCGTAACCTGTGCGGCGAACCCACCATCCTGGCTGGACAATGAGGTGCTGATGCCCACCCGCGACCGCTACGCCGGACGTCACCGGGCGCCCGGACGCCACCGAGCTCCCCGAACAGCCGCCGTGGGGCCGCGTCGGACGGGCGCCGCCGCCCTCGGTGTTGGGGTCGCGGTCGCTGCCGTGACGGTTCCGGGTCTGCACGCGCCGGCGATCGAGGGGACCTCCGGCGTTTCGACGGGGCCTGACCTTTCACTCGCCCAGCTGAATTCGTTGACGCCGCCATTGGCTGCGTCGATCGCGCGGATTGAGACAGGTGCGTCGGTCTCGCGCACCAGAACCCGCGAAAGCGTGCTGGAGTTGGATGATCAGACCCGAGCCGGGGAGGCGGTGGCCGCTCCTGCTCCGACTCCTGCTCCGACTCCTGCTCCGACTCCGGCTCCTGCCCCGGCTCGGGCTCCGAAACCGTTGGCTAGCCCGCCCGCTGCGGTGTCCCTGGGTGCTTTCGATGCGGCGGCTGGCCGGATTGGTTTGCGCGGCTACGCCCGAGTGGTCTATTCCGCGGTGCGTTCGACGTTCGGCATCACCAACATCGGGGGCTATCGTCCCGGCGACCCACGCGACCACGGGACAGGTCATGCGGTTGACGTGATGATCACGAGTAAGACGCAGGGTGACGCGGTGGCGGAGTTCGTCATGGCCCACGCGGCCGAGTTCCACATCAAGTACGTCATCTGGCGGCAGCGGATCTGGTATCCGGGTGGCTCGTGGCGCGCGATGGCTGACCGCGGCAGCATAACCGCCAACCACTACGACCACGTGCACGTCTCGGTCCTGAGCTGACCTCGCTCGGCCTGCGCGCGATCAGCGCGGCATACCGTGGAGCCGGTAGGTCGCGCGCGATCAGCGCGGCATACCGGAAAAGCGCCAGCTGTCGCGGCCGGGACCGGCTGAGCCGAGACGGGCGGCGGGGCCGGACCACCGTGACTCCGTCGACGGCGTTCCAGGCGCCTCGCCACGGCCGGCGGCCGACAGCAGGGCGACGAGCACGCCAACCTCCTCGACGCTCGGGTCGCCGTGTAACACCCGAATGACGGGGGGCGACGGCTCGGTCGCTGCGTCGGTGCTCATTGATACCCTCCCGGGTCCGTCGAGTCAGAGCGGGATATTGCCATGCTTCTTCGGGGGGAGGCTCTCGCGCTTGGTGCGCAACGCCCGAAGCGCCCGGGTGACGTTCATCCGGGTGTTCGACGGGCTGATCACCGTGTCGATGTAACCGCGCTCGGCTGCAATGTAGGGGTTGGCCAAGGTCTCCTCGTAGAGCTTGATGAAGTCGGCCCGGGCCTTCTCGACGTCGCGGCCTTCCTCGCGGGCCTTCTGCAACTCCTTGCGGTAGAGGATGTTGACTGCGCCCTGGGCGCCCATGACGGCGATCTGAGCGGTCGGCCAGGCCAAGTTGATGTCGGCGCCCAAGTGCTTGGAGCCCATGACGTCGTAGGCGCCGCCGTAGGCCTTGCGGGTGATGACGGTGATTTTCGGGACGGTGGCCTCGGCATACGCGTAGATGAGCTTGGCGCCGCGTCGGATGATGCCGTTCCACTCCTGGTCGGTGCCCGGCAGGAACCCTGGGACGTCGACGAAGGTGACGACGGGGACGTTGAACGCATCGCACGTGCGGACGAACCGCGCCGCCTTCTCTGATGCTTCGATGTCCAAGCACCCGGCGAACTGCATGGGCTGGTTGGCGACGATGCCGACGCTCATCCCGTCGATCCGGGCGAAGCCGACGACGATGTTCGGCGCGAAGAGCGCATGGACCTCGAGGAACTCCTCGTCGTCAACAATGTGCTTGATGACCTGGTGCATGTCGTAGGGCTGGTTGGGCGAGTCGGGGATGCACGTGTCGAGCCAGAGGTCGGTCTCGGTCGGGGTGAGGTCGGCCTCCCCGTCGCCAAACGAGGGCGGCAGCTCCATGTTGTTGCTCGGCAGGTAGGACAGCAGTGCCTTGACGTATTCGATGGCGTCGTCCTCATCGACTCCCATGTAATGCGCCACGCCGGACTTGGTGTTGTGGGCGCGCGCCCCACCGAGGTCCTCGAACTCGACCTCCTCGCCGGTCACCGTCTTGATGACGTCCGGGCCGGTGATGAACATGTGCGAGGTCTTGTCGACCATGACGGTGAAGTCGGTGATCGCGGGGGAGTAGACCGCGCCGCCGGCGCACGGGCCCATGATGACCGAGATCTGCGGGACGACACCCGAAGAGCGCACGTTGCGGAAGAAGATCTCGCCATAGAGTCCCAGCGAGACGACGCCCTCCTGGATCCGCGCTCCGCCGGAGTCGTTGAGGCCGATGACGGGGACGCCGATCTTGGCGGCCCAATCCATGACCTTGACGATCTTCTCGCCGAAGACCTCGCCGAGCGAACCACCGAAGACGGTGAAGTCCTGCGCGAACACCGCCACCTGACGGCCGTCCACCTGGCCATATCCGGTGACCACTCCGTCACCGTAGGGCCGGTGCTTTTCCTGCCCGAACTGGTTACTGCGGTGGCGGGCGTACTTGTCCATCTCGATGAACGTGCCCTCGTCCAAGAGCATGGCGATCCGCTCCCTGGCGGTCTTTTTGCCCTTGGCATGTTGCTTCTCGACAGCCGTCGTCGAGCCGGCATTAGCGACTTCGGCGACTCGGCGACGCAACTCGGCCAACTTGCCGGCGGTCGTCGACAGGTCGGGGGCGGCAGCGGACGCGTCAGGAACACCATCGTTCGACATGCTCCGAACAATAGCCTTGTGTCATGGCGGTTCCCATGGCCAATCCGGGTCAGCTCGATGTTGCTCACCTCACCTCGCGGCTGTCTCTCCCCCCGAGGTCCTGGACGTCAGTCCAGGTCTTTGACGAACTTGGCTCCACGAACGCACTCGCGATGGAGCGAGGCCAGGCTTGGGAGGTGCTCGTCACCGAGCACCAAAGCGCTGGGCGGGGTCGGTTGGACCGCTCTTGGGGGACGCCCGCCGGAACGTCCTTGACCTTCTCGGCGACGGTCCCCGCCCCGGTCGATGCCGTGGGTTGGTTGCCGCTCATCGCCGGATTGGCCGTCGCCGAAGCTGTGCAGGCCCTCACCGGTTTGCGTGCTGCCCTCAAGTGGCCCAATGACGTGCTGCTCACCTCGGCGGGCAACCGCAAGGTGTGCGGGATCCTCTGCGAATATCGACCCGCGTCCGAGCCGACCGGGGCCCTCGTCGTGGTTGGCATCGGAATCAACATCAGCCAGACCCGCGTGCAACTCCCGGTTGCCACCGCGACCTCCTTGGCGCTCGCGGGCGCCGGCGACGTGGACCGCGAAGACCTTCTGGTCACGGTCTTGGACCGATTTGCCACCCGGTATGCCGCGCTGCGCGCGGGTGGTCCGGCAGCGGACGGGGTGCGGGCGGCATACCGAAGTGCCTGTGTGACCGTGGGGACTCGGGTTCGTCTGGAACGTCCAGGGCGGGAGCCATGTCTGGCCGACGCCGTCGATCTGGACCACGACGGTGCCCTCATCGTCGACGACGGCTCCGGGCGCGTGAGGTATGCCGCGGGCGACGTTACCCACCTGCGCCCTGCGAGTGACGACGGCGGGTTGGCATGATGCATCCATGACGGTCAGCCCGGCACCGCAGAACGAGGGGTTTCTCTCCTCGACCGGTGCGGCGGCCCGAGCCGTCGAGGCGCTGGACGGAGACGACGTCGCCTCGCTGCTCGTCGGGACGAGCCGGGAGTTCTCGCGTAACGATGTGAGCCGGCTGGCCGGGGTGTCCGTGGTGGGGGCGCGGAAGTTTTGGCACGCCTTGGGCTTCCCCTCGACGACGTCGAGTGACCGCATGTTCACCGAAGCGGACCTGCGGGCGTTGCGCCGGATGACCATCCTGGTCCGCAGCGGGGTGATCGACGAGGACACGGCGCTGGCGTTGACCCGGGCGTTCGCCCGCAACACCGACCGTCTCGCGGCCTGGCAGGTGCAACTCATCTCCGAGTCGATGACGGCGTCGGCTGGGGCCACCGAGGTCACCGGTCCGCTCGACGAACCGACCGCGCAGGCCACTGCACGCGTCATTCTCGACCTGGCCGACGAGTTGGAGCCCATGCTTGTCTATGCGTGGCGGAGGCATTTGGCCGATGCCGTCTCGCGGCTGCTCGCCGACGTCAGCTCCGACGCCCAGACGCCGGGGCAGTTGCGGTGCGTCGGTTTCGCCGATCTCGTGTCCTTTACCACCCTCGTGCGCCAACTGTCCGAACGTGATCTGGCCCGGACCGTCCAACGGTTCGAGGCGCTGGCCACCGACGTCGTCACGGCCCATGGCGGGCGAGTGGTGAAGACCGTGGGCGATGAGGTGCTCTTCGCCACCCAGACGCCTGCGCCGGGGGCAGCGATCGCCCTGGACCTGGTGGATGCCCTGGCCGACGACGATGTGCTGCCTGACCTGCGGGTTGGTGTCGCTTTCGGTCGGGTCGTATCTCGGCTCGGCGACGTGTTCGGCACCACCGTCAATCGGGCAGCCCGGTTGACTGCACTCGCCCATCCCAATGCCGTCCTCGTCGACGGCCCGCTAGCCACCGCCCTGACCAGCCAGTCCGGCTTCCGAATCACGTCGATGCGACGTCGGACCTTGCGTGGCGTGGGTTCGGTGACCCCCCATGTGCTCGCTCGTTCGAGCACCCCGACTCGACGAGGGAGATACTCGTGACCGCTGACGTCACCCACCCACCGGCAACCGCGGACGCTGAGGTGCGCCCGCTCGTGCGCATCGAGCGACACGGCGAGGACGGACATGTCGCCGAACTCGTGCTGGACCGCCCCGAGGCGATGAACGCAGTGTCGACGGCTATGGCGCAAGCCATCGCCGCGGCGACCAGCGCGCTGGCGACCGACCCTGGGGTGCGGTGCGTTGTGCTGACCTCGTCGCACGGCAAGGCCTTCTGTGTGGGAGCCGACCTCAAGGAACGCAACACCATGACCGACGCCGATCTTGTGGCGCAGCGCCCACTGGCGAGGGCGGCATACGGCGGCGTGCTCGCCTTGCCCATGCCCGCGCTCGCGGCGGTCGACGGGTTTGCCTTCGGTGGCGGGCTGGAACTGGCGCTGTCCTGTGACCTGCTCATCGTCGGTGACAGGGCGAGTCTGGGCCTGCCCGAGGTGTCTGTTGGCGTCATCCCCGGCGGCGGCGGCACCCAGTTGCTCGCCCGCCGGATCGGCTGGTCGAAGGCAGCGCACCTCATTTTCACGGCCGCCAAGCTGCCTGCCACCGAGGCGGCCGCGTTCGGCTTCATCGACGAACTGGTGCCTGCCGGCACCGCTCGGGACCGGGCGCTGGCGCTGGCCGCGCAGATCGCCACCAATTCCCCAGTCGGGCTGCGTTCGGCCAAGCGAGCCATGCGACTCGGCCTTGACGTCGACCTGGCCGCCGGGCTGGAGATCGAGGACGCGTGCTGGCGGGCGACGGCGTTCAGCGGCGATCGGGCCGAAGGCGTTCGAGCCTTCGCTGAGAAGCGGGAGCCTCGCTGGCCCGGGCGTTGACCGTCTCGCTGGCCTGGCCGCTGACCGGTCCCCTGTGCGGCATTCGGTCTGACGGCATACCATCTGGGCCATGACCCGGGTGCTGCTCGTCGAGGACGATCCGGGCATTGCCGAACCCCTGGCGCGCGCGTTGCGCAGGGAAGGTTATGAGGTCGACGTTCGAGAAGACGGACGAGCCGCGCTCGAAGGTGCCCGCGAGCACCCGGACCTGGTCGTGCTCGACCTCGGGTTGCCGCACGTTGATGGCTTGGAGGTATGCCGCCGCATGCGGGCCGACGGGCGCACCATGCCCGTGCTCATCCTCACCGCGCGCGCCGACGAGGTTGACACGGTGGTGGGCTTGGACGCCGGGGCCGACGATTACGTGACGAAGCCGTTTCGCCTCGCGGAGTTGCTGGCGCGGGTCCGAGCGCTGCTGCGACGCACTCCCGAAGGTGCTGGCCCCTCTGACGCCGAAGACGTGCGGATCGACCCCGATGGGCGACGCGCATGGTTCCTCGGCGAGCAGTTGCAGTTGACCGCCAAGGAGTTCGACCTGCTGCGCGTGTTGATGCGGGAGCAGGGCCGGGTCGTGACCCGCGAGCAACTGATGAAGGAGATCTGGGACACGACCTGGTTCGGGTCGACCAAGACTCTTGACATGCATATCTCGGTCTTGCGCAAGAAGCTCGGCGACGACGTGGCCCAACCGCGCTATATCTCAACGGTTCGGGGGTTGGGGTTCCGTTTCGAGCGGCCCGGCAGTTCCCTCGAGCCTGGCTGACGGCCATGCAGCGGATCATGATGCGGGCCACCCGGACTGCCATGCTCGCCGGGAGCGTCTGCGCCGGGCTGCCGTTCTTCGCCGGCATCTTATGGCTGTCGACCCGTCATGACGCCGTCGACGCTTGGTTGGAGCGGCCGGTGGGCCTTCGGGCGCTGGACCTCTTGGGGGTGTTGGCGGTCATGACGCTGATCGGCGGGGCGACCGCCATGGTGATTGCGCGCCGCGCGACGGTCTCGGTCATGGAGCCGCTACGGGAGCTGAGTCGACGAGCCGAGCAGGTGGGGGGCGGCGAGACTCAAGTACCGTTCAAGCCCACCGGGTTAGTGGAGGTCGACTTGGTGTCCGATGCGCTGTCCCGGTCGGCGCAACGGTTGTCTCGGGCGTTGGCGACCGAACGCAGCTTCGCCTCCGACGCATCGCATCAACTGCGAACCCCATTGACGGCCTTGCTGATGCGGATCGAGGAAATCGCCGCCACCGATAACCTTGCCGTCGCGCACGAGGAAGCGGCCGTGGCCATCGCTCAGGTCGACCGGATGAGCAGGGTTGTCGACGATCTGCTGCAACGGCGCCGCAGTGACCCCGAGGGACACCTTCCCGAGGTGTCCCTGGACACGGTGATCGCTACCTTGCAGCGTGAGTGGCAACCAGCGTTCGAAACCGCGCGACGCAGCGTCCGGGTCCACGGGGAGCGAGGTCTGGTTGTCCGAGCTACCCCGATCGCCGTGAGCCAGATCTTGTCTACCCTGCTGGAGAACTCCTTGGTGCATGGCCGAGGCACCGTCGACGTGCATGCGCGACGAAGCGGCCCCTCGGCGGTGGTCGAGGTTCGGGACGAGGGGGACGGCATACCGGCGGCCTTGGCCCCGCACATCTTCGAGCGGGCCGTGAGCAGCGGGCAGGGGTCGAGCACCGGGCTGGGGCTGGCGCTGGCCCGGGATCTGGCCGAATCGTGTGGGGGGCGGCTGGATCTCGTGGCACGGACACCGGCAACCTTCGCGGTGTTCCTGTCCGAGGCGGTCGACGGCTATCAGCCGTCGACGAGCGGCCGCTGAGCCCTGCCTCGGCCGGACGGCATTTGTCTGCCTCGGCCCCGGTGCGGCCAGACGGGTAGGCTCCTGAGGTTGTGAGCGGACCGACGGCCCTGCAGCGCCATCGGCGCAGCATCCGCCAGTTCGCCAAGTTTGGGATCGTCGGCGGTTCCGGAGTCGTAGTCAACATGCTGGTAACGGTCGCCATGCACAAGCTAAACGGCGGCACGGTCAATGGGGGTACAGCGCTCTTCCCCTTGCCTCCGACGCCCTACTACGCGCGGTATCTGCACCTGGTGTGGATCGTCGCGTTTCTCGTGGCGAACGTGTGGAACTTCCAGCTGAATCGCGGCTGGACCTTCCGAGCATCTCGGCACTCGACGTGGTGGCGGCAGTTCTGGCCGTTCCTCCTCGTGGGCAGCGGAGCCGCCGTGGTGGGGCTTTTCGTCATCACCGCGCTGACCCACCCAGAGTCCCCGGTGTATCTGCCCGAACCGTTCTTCCACGAGGAGGCCGGACTGCGGTCCCGCTTCTACTGGGCGCAGCTGATCACCATCATCGTGACGATGCCGATCAACTTCGTCGTCAACAAGCTGTGGACCTTCCGAGCGGTGCGCCATCACGTGCCCGACGCCGAGCTCCCATTGCTCGCCCCCGTGGTCGCGGCGGATCGACTCGACGGAGCGGGGCACCACGACGAGCCCCCCGTCGACCATCGATCGGGACGACGGTGACGACGCCACGGCGGGCGCCGGGGGGTTTCCCGGTCGTCGGAGTGATCGGGGGAGGTCAACTCGCTCGGATGCTCCAGGCCCCGGCAGTCGCGCTCGGCGTGCAGTTGAGCGTGCTCGCCGAGGCGGATGACGCATCGGCCGCCCTGGTCATCCCCTCGGCCCCAGTCGGCGACCATAACGACCTCGATGCCGTATGCCGGTTCGCCGCCTCGTGCGACGTCGTCACCTTCGATCACGAGCACGTGCCAGCGGACGTGTTGGCTGCGCTCGAGGCCGATGGAGTTCCGCTTCACCCGTCGCCGCATGCCTTGCGCTTCGCCCAAGACAAGCTGGCCATGCGCCGACGGCTCACCGAGATCGGGGTGTCCTGCCCGCGGTGGGTCGCAGCCCGGACTCGGTCCGACGTCGAGGTATTCGGGGCGGAGGCCGGTTGGCCCATCGTCGCCAAGACGCCGCGGGGAGGCTACGACGGCAAGGGGGTACGCGTCGTGTCCACCCCGGCCGATCTTGACGACCTCACCGATTGGCTCAACGCCGTGGGAGCCCCGGGGCCGCTTGCCGAGGGGATTCTTCTCGAAGAACATGTGTCATTCCAACGGGAGTTGGCCGTCCTCATCGCCCGCAGTCCCAGCGGGCAGGCGGCCGCGTGGCCCGTCGTCGAGACCGTGCAGACCGACGGCGTCTGCGCCGAGGTCCTCGCCCCCGCTCCGGATCTGGACCCGGCGACCGCCGCCGAGGCCACCCACGCGGCGTTGCGGATTGCTGGAGAGCTCGGGGTCACCGGAGTCCTCGCGGTCGAGATGTTCCAGGTGACGAGCGACGCCGACAGGGTGACCCGCCACAGTGGTGGGCGGGCGGCATACCTGGTCAACGAACTGGCGATGCGCCCGCACAACAGTGGCCATTGGAGCATCGACGGCGCGGTGACCAGCCAGTTCGAGCAGCACTTGCGTGCGGTGCTGGACCTGCCGCTCGGCGACCCGCGACCGCTGGCGCCGTGGACGGTGATGGCGAACGTGCTCGGCGGGGACTACGCCGAGATCTATCCCGCCTATCGGCATGTCATGGCCCGCGATCCTGGGCTCAAGGTGCACATGTATGGCAAGGGAGTGCGGCCCGGGCGCAAGATCGGTCATGTCAACGTCAGCGGCCCAGACCTGAGCGCCGCCAGAGCCCGGGCCCAGCACGCCGCCGACTACCTGCAAGGAGTCATCGATGAGTGAGCACCCTTCCGCCACACCGTCATCGGGCGCCTCGCTCGGCGAGGACCCGGTGGTCGGGATCGTCATGGGCAGCGACAGCGACTGGCCGGTCATGGCGCTGGCGGCCGAGGCCCTCGACGAGTTCGGCGTGCCTTACGAGGTCGACGTCATGTCGGCCCATCGGATGCCCGAGGAGATGATCGCCTACGGCAAGGGGGCGGCGACGCGCGGAATCCGGGTCATCGTGGCCGGCGCCGGGGGAGCGGCGCACCTGCCCGGGATGCTCGCGTCGGTGACGCCGCTGCCGGTCATCGGGGTGCCGGTGCCCCTAGCACACCTCGACGGGATGGACTCGCTGCTGTCGATCGTCCAGATGCCCGCGGGAGTGCCGGTGGCGACCGTCTCCGTGGGCGGCGCTCGCAACGCCGGGCTGCTCGCCGTGCGGATCCTCGCCGCCGGTGAGGGCTCCGAGGCTGGGAGGCTGCGGGCCGAGCTGGTCCGCTTCCAGGGTCGGCTGCGCGACCAGGCCCACGCCAAAGGCGCTGCGCTGCGCGCGTCGCGGGCCTGACCGGTTCTCGACCTAGAGGCGGGGCCACTCGATCTTCGGGCAGGTGTCCATGACGACCGCCAGCCCGGCCTCGGACGCCCGGGCGGCGGCCCGGTGGTCGACCACCCCGAGCTGCAGCCACACCGCCTGGATCCCCAACCGATTCCGGTGTTCGATCGCCTCGTCGACGACCGTCCCCACCAGGTCGGAGCGCACGAAGCAGTCAACGACCGCCACCCTCGTGCCGTCGGGGATCGTGGCGAGGGCGGCATATCCGGCCTCACCCAGGACGGGCGGGTCGAACGGCGCGCTCGGGTGCACGGGGATCACCTGCATTCCCAGGCGCGTCCGCAGCCACGTAGCCACCCCGTATGCCGTCCGGCCCCGGTTGCCGGACAGCCCCACCACCGCCCAGGTCGCCGAGGTGGTGAGCAGGTCACGGATGACGGCAGGGTCGTTGCGGTGCACGGTCATGGCGGCCAGTCTCACACGAGCGCTGGGTCGTGGCGTCGGTGACATGATGGCGTCAGGCCCGCACCCAGCCGTACGGCAGCACCGCGAGGCCATCACCAATACCGGGAGGCACAGACATGCAGTTCGGAGCGTTCGTCCCACAGGGTTGGCGGCTGGATCTTGTGGGGATCGACCCGGCGTTGCATTGGGGCGTCATGGATGGTCTGGCCCGGCGCTTCGACGCCGTCGACGAGTGGGAGTCACTGTGGGTCTACGACCACTTCCACACGGTCCCCAAGCCTTCCGACGAGGCGACCCACGAGGCATGGACTCTGATGGCGGCGTTCGCGGCGTCGACCAACCGGATCCGGTTGGGTCAGATGTGCACGTGCATGGCCTACCGCAACCCGGCCTACCTCGCCAAGGTCGCCGCGACGGTCGACATCATCAGCGGCGGGCGGGTCGAGATGGGCATCGGCGCCGGCTGGTACGAACACGAGTGGCGCGCCTATGGTTACGGCTTCCCCGAGGCCCGCGATCGGCTCGGTGCCCTGCGGGACGGCGTCGAGATCTTCCGGCAGATGTGGAAGCACGGGAGCGCCACGTATGCCGGCCGCTACTACACCGTCGAGGGCGCCATCTGCGCCCCGCGCCCCCTGCAAGGCACGTCCGCGCCGGGAAGCCCGGCGAACGGCATACCGATGTGGGTGGCTGGCGGCGGCGAGAAGGTGACCCTCAAGATCGCGGCGCAGTATGCCGACTACACGAACTTCTTCGGCGACCTCGAGGAGTTCACCCGCAAGAACGAGATCCTCAAGGAGCACTGCCGGACAGTCGGTAGGGACGAGGGGGAGATCGTCCGGTCGATCAACGTCAACGTCTTCATCGGCGAGACCGAGGTCGAGTTGCAGGATCGGCTCGACTGGTACCTCGACCACCGGGTGCGCGCCTGTGGCCTGCAAGAAGCGGTGGTCCGCCGCGAGATCGACGGACTGCGTGGGTCGGTCGGCTGCGGAACCCCTGATCAGATCATCGAGCGGCTCACCCAGATGAGCGATGCCGGGCTCGGCTACACCATCGCCTACTTCGCCGACGCCGCCTACGACACGACTTCAATCGACCTGTTCGAGCGGGCGGTCATCCCCGAGCTGAAAGGCTGATCGGCGTGGCGTGGACCATCGACGAGATCCCCGACCAGACGGGGCGGACTGTCCTGGTCACCGGGGCCAACAGTGGGATTGGCCTGGCGGCTGCCAGCGTCCTGGCCGCGCGCGGGGCGCTGGTCATCCTCGGGTGCCGCGACCCGCTCAAGGCTGAAGCGGCCCAGCGCCAGATTGCCGGAACCACCGAGGTGCTCCAGATCGACCTGTCCTCGCTGTCCTCGGTGCGGGAGGCCGCCGAATCGCTCGCGGGCCGGCCGATCGATGTGCTGGTTAACAACGCCGGGATCATGGCCACCCCCCGCGAGGTGTCCGTCGACGGCCACGAGCTGCAGTTCGCGACCAACGTGCTCGGACCGTTCGCGCTGACCAGTCTGCTGCTCGGGCAGGTCACCGACCGGGTGGTGTGGCTGAGTTCGGTGCTACACCGGGGGGGCCGGCTCGACCTCGCCGACCCGAGCTTCCGCCACCACCGCTACAACCCATGGCGGGCTTACTCCGCGACCAAGCTGGCCGACCTCATGCTCGCCTACGAGTTGCAGCGGCGGCTGACCCTGGCGCGTTCCAACGTGCGCTCGTATGCCGCACACCCCGGTTATGCCCAAACCGGTCTGCAACGGCACAACCCCGCCCTCGGGTGGCCCGTCCTGCACCAGGTGGAGAGCCTGCTCAAGCTCGCCCAGTCTGCCGACGCGGGTGCCTGGCCGATCCTGTATGCCGCGACCGCCCCCGACCTGCCGCCGGGCTGCTACGTCGGGCCGTCGGGGTTCGGTGAGTTGTCCGGGCCACCACGCATCGTCGGGTCGTCACCGGCATCCCACGACCGGGACACCCAACGCACCCTGTGGGCGTTGTGTGAAGGCCTGACCGGCACGACGTTGGGCCTCGCCGGATGAGGCGTCACTCGCTGACGACAACGCCCTTCCAGAATGCCACCCGGTCGGCGACCATCGCCGCCTTCGGCTTGGGGTCCGGGTAGTACCACACGGCGTCCCGGTTGACCTCCCCGTCGACCTCCAGCGAGTAGTAGCTCGCCGTGCCCTTCCACGGGCAGACCGTGTGGGTGCCCGATGGGCGCACCAGGTCGTCGCGCAACGCCGCCCGCGGGAAGTAGTGGTTGCCCTCGACGATGACCGTGTCGTCGCTCTGCGCGATGACCGTTCCGTTCCACATGGCGCGCATGGTGGCCTCCTTCGGCTGGGCGGGACGTGTTTTCCTCCCAACGCCACGTCACGCTGTGGTGTTCCGCGGTGGCGACGGTGCACTGCGGCAGGTGAACCTCGCCGCACCGCCGGGCAGGGCGGCATACCCCGGAGTAGCGTGAGCGGCGTGAACCCGGACTTCGACGCCTTCCAGCTCCCCGACTCCCACCGTCAGCTACGCGCCGCCGTGCGCGAGCTCTCCGAGGCCCAGATCGAGCCGTATGCCGCGGACGTCGATGAGAACGCGCGCTACCCGCAAGAGGCCCACGACGCGCTGGTCGCCTCCGACTTCTTCGCCCCCCACGTGCCCGAGGAGTACGGCGGCGCGGGCGCCGACGCTCTCGCGGTCTGCATCGTCATCGAGGAGGTGGCCCGGGTCTGCGCGTCCAGCTCGCTCATCCCCGCGGTCAACAAGCTTGGCAGTATGCCGCTCATCCTCGCCGCCAGCGAGGACCTCAAGCACCGGTACCTCACGCCGATGGCAGAGGGCAAGACCGGCTTCTGCTACGGCCTGTCCGAGCGCGAGGCCGGGTCCGACACGTCGGGGATGACCTGCACGGCCACCGAGCAGGCCGACGGTTCGTGGATCCTGAACGGCCACAAGGCATGGATCACTAACGCTGGCGCCAACGACTTCTACACGGTCCTGGCGGTGACCGATCCTGACGGTCGCCGCGGCGCCAACATCTCCGCATTCGTCGTCGAGAAGAGCGACCCGGGCTTCACCTTCGGCGAGAAGGAGCGCAAGCTCGGGATCAAGGGCAGCCCGACCCGCGAATTGTGGTTCGACAACTGCACCGTCCCCGGCGACCGTATGATCGGCGCCCGCGGCGAGGGCCTGAAAATCGCGTTGCGCACCCTCGACCACACCCGGATCACCATCGGGGCGCAAGCCGTCGGGATCGCCCAGGGTGCTCTGGACAAGTCGATCGCCTACGTCAAGGAGCGCCAGCAGTTCGGCAAGCACATCGCCGAGTTCCAGGGCGTGCAGTTCATGCTCGCCGACATGGCGATGGAGCTCGAGGCCGCCCGGCAGCTGGTCTATGTCGCGGCGGCCAAGTCCGAGCGCGGCGACCGCGACCTGTCCTTCTTCGGGGCGGCGGCCAAGTGCTTCGCCAGTGATGTCGCGATGAAGGTGACCGTCGACGCAGTGCAGCTCATGGGTGGCATGGGCTACACCCGTGACTTCCCGGTCGAACGGATGATGCGCGACGCGAAGATCACCCAGATCTACGAAGGGACCAACCAGGTTCAGCGGATTGTGATGGCCCGCAGCGTCCTGGCCTGAGCGCCGCGCATCCGGCTCCTAGGATGACCGGTATGGTTTCCGACCCCGCCGTGCCCGAGAGCGCCGGCGGGGTCGTCGCTGTCGTCGTGACGTGGAACCGTCGCGACCTGCTCGTGCGCTGCCTGGATGCCGTGCTCGGCCAGACCCTGCCACCGAGCCGGCTCGTTGTCGTCGACAACGCCTCGGACGACGGGACACGCGAGTTGCTCGACGAGCGGTATGCCGCTGTCCCGCGCGTGGAAATCGTCCGGACTCTGACGAACATCGGCGGAGCTGGCGGCTTCGCTCTAGGACTCGAGCTGGCGCTGGGCGGGCCGGGGGAGACGGCCTGGCTGCTCGACGACGACACAGTGCCCACCCCGGGTGCCCTCGAAGCGCTGGTCGCGGCGCGCACGGCATACCGGATGCGATCGGGGACCACCCCGGTCCTCGTGGCAAGTCGGGCGGTGTGGACTGACGGACGCGAGCACCCGATGAATATCCCGCGTCCTAAGCCGGGGGCTGACGCCGCCGAACGGGGAGCGGCGGCCGCCGTCGGGTGCATCCCGATCCGGACCGCGTCGTTCGTCTCGATCCTGGTTGACCTGGAACGAACCCGAGAGATTGGTCTGCCGGAAGCCGGGTTTTTCCTCTGGAACGACGACTTCGAATTCACCGCTCGGTTGGTGCGTGGCCAGCGCGCGCTCTATTGCCCGGCGTCAACGGTCGTCCACGAAACCAAGGTCTTCGGTGGCACGGACGTCGACCCCGGGCAACGGTTCTACCTCGAGGTCCGCAACAAGGTCTGGACCTTCGGACGAAGCACCGGTCTGAGCTTCCCCGAGAAGCTGCTCTATGGCGGGGCGACACTACGCAGATGGGCCCGGACAATCGCCCGTTCGTCGGATCGAGCAACCCTGCGGGATGGTCTGGTTCGCGGTATCCGGGAGGGCGTCGGGCACGCGCCCCCGCCGTCGGCGACCGTCCTCCCCGCCGCCCTGGGGTATGCCGCGGCCGCCCGTCCGGCGGGGGGGCGCCAACGCCGCAGCGACGGATTCGCCGTGCTGATGAGTTGCTACGGGGGAGATCACCCGGATTTCTTCGAAACGGCGTTTCGGTCGGTGACCACTGAGCAGACCCGACCGCCCGACCAGGTGGTTCTCGTGGTCGACGGCCCGCTGCCACCGGTCCTGGCTGACCGGTTCGACGCCGTGGTGGCCGCGTCGCCCATTCCAGTGTCGGTGGAGAGGCTGCCGGTCAACGGCGGCCTTGGTCCAGCGTTGCAGGCCGGACTGGCCCGATGCGACTTCGAGATTGTCGCTCGGATGGACGCCGACGACGTCTCGCTGCCCAGGCGTTTCGAGGTGCAGGTGCCGTTGGTCGAGGGCGGGTTGGACCTCGTCGGCTCGGCGCTGCTGGAGTTCGCTGATCGTCCTGATCGGATCGTGGCCCGGCGGGATGTGCACACCGACCCGGACCGGATCCGAGCTGGCGCGCGATTCCGACAGACCCTCAACCACCCATCCGTGGTCTTCCGGGCCAGTGCTGTCGACGCTGTGGGCGGTTACCCCGACCTGCCTTCGTTGGAGGACTATCTCCTGTTCTCCAGGATGATCCAGGCCGGCGCCAAGGTCGCCAACGTCGAGGAGCCGCTCGTCCTCTACCGAGTGGGAGCCGGGGCCTATGCCCGCCGAGGCGGTTGGCGGCTCTTGCGATCGGAATTGGTGTTGCAGAATGAGTTCCGCAGAAGTGGTTTCACCAATCGGCGGCAATGGGTCCGCAACATCACGGTGCGCGGCGGCTACCGAGTCGTGCCCGAGGAGTTGCGGCGCGCGGCATACCGGACCTTCTTAGCTCGGCGAAGCGGCGACCTGGGACAGCTGCCCTGAAACGGACCAGGGGCCCCTCAGGGGTCGGTCCCCGCCGGTGGTGCCGTGAGGCTCTCATCGTTGCGCAACGAGGTGAACAACGCCTTGGCCTGCGCGGTGTTCCACTTGACGGCCACGCCAGCGTTCTTGGTTTGCAGGGAGGCCGTCTCGATCGGGACCTGCAGTGAAAGACCCTCTCCGTTGCCGACCGCGCGCAGCGCCTGCATGATCGCTATCGCATCACCCAAAGAGGTCTCGGAGCCGACCGTCAAGCCCGCGCTCGCCGCGTCGGCAAACGCGGTGTATCGGCTGGGGAACAGAACGGTCGACGGGTTGGCCGCCCTCTTCATGACGGCGCCAAGAAATTGCCGCTGTCGTTCTGCGCGGCCCAGGTCGCCGCGCGGGTCGGTGTGCCGGGAGCGCACGTAACCCAAGGCGTTCTTGCCGTCCAGGAGTTGGCAGCCAGCCTTGAGGTCGATGCCCGCCAACGCATCCTTCATGTCACGGGCGACGCAGATGTCCACTCCGCCCAGGCTGTCGACGATTCCCGCGAATCCGCCGAACCCGATCTCCAGGTAGCCGTCAATGTGCAGCCCGGTGGCCTGCTCGACCGTCTCGGTCAGTAGGCGTGCTCCACCGAATGCGAACGCTGCGTTGATCTTGTTGCTATTGCCCTTGCCCGGGATCGGGACGTAGCTGTCCCGGGGGATCGACACAATGACCGGCTTGCCGCCGTGGTCGGACACGTGGACAAGCATGATCGAGTCGGTGCGTTTGCCGCCCCCGTCGTCCGGCCCGGTGGCCAGCTCCCCCTGTTGTGCGGCCGTGAGCCCCTCGCGGCTGTCCGAACCCACGAGCAGATAGGTGCCCCCGGCCGTGTTTGGGGGGCTCTTCGCCGGAGCGTTGTTCACCCGTTCGACGTTGCGCCAGGCGTTGATGGGGACGATCGTGAGATAGGCAAGCACGGCGAGAACCAGGAGCAGGAGCACGGCGACCGCGCGCCGCAGGCGGATCCGCGCCCGGCCGGGACGTGACGGTTCAGGCGGGGTGTAGGCCATCTCACGCTTTTCCTGGGGCCGGATGGGGGCCCGCGTGCGCGTGGCGAACCCAACCTTGCGCCGAGTGTCCACAACGTAGGCGTCGTCGGCCGCGGCAGATCGGGCTCCCGTGGACTGGGGGATCGGCCGGGCGTGTTGCTCGCGGGAGCCCGAAGCGGACACGGCATATCTCCCTCTGGTGAGCCCTATGGGCTGCCAGTTTCGCATGCCGAGCATGGTCACGCGGGCACGACCGGCCGATGCCCTGCCCGTAGGATGCCGTGGGTTGACCACAAACGTTCAGGAGGATGACGGGTGGATGCGGATCTGGTCGTCGTCGGCGCAGGTTTGTTCGGTTTGACCGTCGCGCAACAGTGTGCGGCGCGTTTCGGGGTGCGGGTCCTCGTCCTGGATCGTCGCGCGCACATTGGCGGGAACGCCTACAGTGAGGCCGACCCCGAGACCGGGATAGAAGTGCATCGATACGGAGCGCACCTATTCCACACGTCGAATGAACGGGTGTGGGATTACGTCAACCAGTTCACGACTTTTACCAACTACGTGCATCGGGTCTACACCTGCCATCGCGGTGAGGTGTTCCCCATGCCGATCAACCTTGGCACGATCAACCAGTTCTTCCGGTCGGCTCACGGTCCGGACGCGGCACGAGCGCTCATTGCGGAGCAAGCAGCAGAACTGGGTGGACGAGAACCGATCAACTTCGTCGAGAAGGGGATTTCGCTGATTGGCCGACCTCTTTACGAGGCCTTCATCGCCCACTACACCGCCAAACAGTGGCAGACCGACCCGGAGTTGCTCGGGGCCGACATCATCAGCAGGCTCCCCGTGCGCTACACCTACGACAACCGGTATTTCAACGATACCCACGAGGGATTGCCGACCGACGGATACACCGCCTGGCTCGGGCGCATGGTCGATGACGATCGAATCGAGGTCCGGCTGGACACGGATTTCTTCGACGTCGGCCAGCCACTGAACCAGTCGGCGGTGGTGGGGAACGTTCCGGTCGTCTACACCGGGCCGGTCGACCGGTACTTCGGGCAGTCCGAGGGTGCACTGGGATGGCGGACGCTCGACTTCGAGCAAGAGGTGCTTCCCGTCGGCGATTTCCAAGGAACCGCGGTGATGAACTACCCGGACCCGGACGTGCCGTTCACTCGGATCCATGAGTTCCGCCACTTCCATCCCGAACGTGCCTACCCCAGCGACCGGACCGTCATCATGCGCGAGTTCTCTCGGTTCGCCGAGCCTGCTGACGAGCCCTACTACCCGGTCAACACGCCCGAGGACCGCGCGCGGCTGAAGGCTTACCGTCAGTGTGCCGCGGCCGAACCAGGGGTCCTGTTCGGTGGCCGGCTGGGCACGTATCAATACCTCGATATGCACATGGCCATCGGCTCGGCATTGTCGATGGTCGACAACCGCCTCGACGCTCACTTCACCCGAGGTGAAGCGTTGGCGGGCCCCACGGACGAGAGGACCGTCTCATGACTGGAACAGCCCAATGGCAGGTGGCCTCCAGGGTCGTGTTTCCGGTCGACCACGATGAGGATGTCCTCCCTCTCTACGTCGAATACGGGCGCCGTCACGCCGGGGTCGACGACATGCACGACAAGAGGGTGCGGGGCTGGGGGGAGTACAAGGGCAACGAAGCGCCCGCTGTATCGGTTGCTGAGGGGCATAGCGACGACGTGCTCTCCCGGACCTCGCTGGCGATCCGTCCCGGCGAACGGGTGTCCTTCGCCACCTACTTCAATGCCTTCCCAGCCTCCTATTGGCGCCGTTGGACGACCGCTGACCGTGTTCGTCTTGAGGTTGAGGTGTCCGGTGAGGCGACCGTGGTCGTCTATCGATCCAACGCCCGCGGGTCCTCGATCCGGTTGCAAAGTGTTCCGACCGGTGCCCCCTCGGGGACGGCGGGTAGCGAGACGCCGGTGCGGGTCGAACTTGACCTCGTGCCCTTCGTCGACGGTGGGTGGTATTGGTTCGATGTCGTCGGGGGCGATCAGCGCGCGATCCTCACCGGCGCCCGATGGCTGGTGCACGGCATACCGCAGCGCTCGGATCGACTGTCGATCGGGGTGACGACGGTTAACAAGCCCGGTTATGTCCAGCGCATCGTTGCCACGGTGGCTGCCGCCGCTGACTTGCGTGAACATCTGGACACCCTCTACATCGTCGACCAGGGGACCCAATCGCCCCAGGACGAGCCGGGCTGGGCAGCGGCAGCCGAGGCGATGGGCGACCAACTTCGGGTCATCGCGCAGGCAAATCTCGGTGGTTCAGGCGGCTTCTCCCGCGGCATGTACGAGACCCTCGCGGCGGGGCGCAGCACCTTCCACATGGTTCTCGACGACGACGTTTCGGTCGAACCGGAGAGCATCGTGCGAGCCGTTAGGTTCGCGTCCTTCGCCAGGCGCCCGACGATCGTCGGCGCGCATATGTTCGACATCCATAACCCCACCGTGCTGCATAGTTTCGGCGAGGAGGTCGACCCGGTCCGGTGGACTTTCGGGGCGGTCCGTGGGGTCCACGAGGAACACAACCTCGCCTACGCCGGCTTGCGGGAAACCCCATGGCTGCACCGACGCGTCGACGTCGGTTACACGGGCTGGTGGATGTGCCTCATCCCCGTCGAGGTGTTGCGCGCTGTGGGCCTTTCGCTGCCAGTCTTCATCAAGTGGGACGACGCCGAACACTGCATGCGGGCCAGAGCGGCCGGCTACCCGACGGTCAGTCTGCCCGGGGCTGCCGTGTGGCACGTGTCGTGGAACGACAAAGACGACATGATCGACTGGCAGGCCTACTATCACCAGCGCAATCTGCTCATCTCGTGCCTGTTGCACACCGAGGCTCCCAAGGGCGGTGAGGCCATCCGTCAGTCGATCCAGGCCCTCATCAAGAACGCCTACTCGATGCGCTATTACGCCAACGCGGTCCGGATCAAAGGGCTCAACGACCTGTTCCGCGGTCCGGACCACCTGCATCCGACGATCGGCACGACCTTGCCGCAGTTGCGTGCAATGGCCGGCGAATTCGCCGACGTGCGCTTCCAGAGTGACCCGGATGCCTTCCCCGAACCGGTCGGACAACGCATGGGCCCCCCGCCCCGTCTGCCGAGGCGCTCGATGCTCTTGCCCTGGGTGGCCAAGACGGCCGTCCGGCACTTGCGACCAACCGCCATCGGCACCGAGTCCACCCCGCAAACGCGCGTCCCGCAGCGGTATGCCGCGTGGTGGTATCTGTCGCAATACGACTCGGCAATTGTGTCTAAGGCCGACGGGACGGGTGCCGCTTTTTACACGCGGCAGCCAGACACCTTCCGGAGCCAGATGGCCGAAGGGCTCCGCCTACACGTGCGGCTGTATCGAGAGTGGGAAAGCCTCGCGGCGGCATACCGAGCGGCGCTGGCTGAGGTCACCTCACCGGAGGCGTGGGCGCGCACCTTCGGGCTACGGGACGGGACCCAGCGGGGTCATGACTGAGAGCGGCGAGATCGAGATCGCCGACTCCGGGTGGCTGTTGCGCCGGGTCCCCGACCAGAGAGTGGCGTTCCTGCTCGTCGGCGGGTTCAACACGGCGTTCGGCTTCCTCGCCTTCGTGGCCTTTGATCGCCTGTATGCCGCCCTCGCGCCGCAGTGGGTGGATGTCGTCCACAACACCGTCACGCTGGCCTGCGCTCACGTCGTGTCGGTCATCGTCGCGTTTGTGCTGTATCGGACCCTCGTCTTTCGGGTCACCGGTCAGGTGTGGCGGGACCTCGCGAGGTTCGAAAGCGTCTACCTCGTCTCGCTTGGCGTCAACTGGGTGTTGCTCAACCTGCTCACCGTGGTGCTCGGGCTGCCCGCGATCCTGGCACAGGCTCTGGTCGTCGGTGTCATCGCCGTCGTCAGCTTCTTCGGACATAAGCACTTCTCGTTTCGGCGCTCTGCCGCCTCCACCGAGCGCCGGCCACCGTCATGACGCAGTCGCCGCCGGTGCCTCGGGTGTCCGTCGTCGTCCCGACGTTCAACAACGCCGACTTCGTCGAGGCGACGGTCGAGTCGATCCTCGCGCAGACCTTCACCGATTTCGAGCTTCTCATCAGCGACCACACCTCGACGGACGGCACCTGGGAGCGGTTGGCCCGGTTCGCCTCCGACTCCCGAGTCCGGCTGTGGCGGACGCCGGCGGGTGGCGGGGCGCCAGCCAACTGGGCGGCTGTCACGGACGCAGCGCGGGGGGAGTTCGTCAAACTCGTGTGCGGCGACGACCTGCTCTATCCGACCTGTCTGCAGGAGCAGGTGCACGCCATGGATGCCCACCCTACGGTCACTCTGGCGTGCTGCCGCCGCGACCTCATCGACGCCCACGGCCGGGTCATCATGGGAGGGCGTGGGATGACCAGGATCCGGGGCTTTCACGACGGCCGAGCAGCGATCCGACGGACTGTGCGGGTCGGAACGAACATCTTCGGTGAGCCGGCGTCGGTGCTCCTGCGCCGAGCCGATCTGGTCCAGTCCGGTGGCTGGTGGTCGGCTTTCCCCTACGTCATCGACGAGGCCACCTACGCGCTGGTCCTGTTGCGCGGTGACCTGTATGCCGTCGACCGCCCCCTCGCTGCGTTCCGGATCAGCGCCAGCCAGTGGAGCGTCGACTTGGCCGAACAACAGGCCGCCCAGGTTGTCGCCTTTCACGACGCCCTCGCCGCTCGCGTCCCGGGGTTGCTGTCTCGAGCCGACCTGGTCCGGGGCAAGACGATGGCCAAGGGCCTGAGCTCGGCCCGGCGGCTGGTCTACTTCGCGCTGCGCCGCCGGATGTCGACAGGCGAGTAGAAGCGGCGAGCGCAGCGCGAGCTGCGCCCGATCACGCACGGGAGTGCGGATCAACAGCGTGATCTCCGCCCCACCGGAGCGGTCAGCGGGACTCCGGGCCCGAACGCGAGGCCGCCGCGCGGCTAGAGTCGAGCTCATGGACAAAGTCGTCTCATCCGCTGCCGACGCGATTGTTGGCATCGAATCGGGTATGTCGCTCGCCGTTGGTGGTTTCGGTCTCTGCGGTATCCCCTCCGTTCTCATCCAAGCTCTGCATGACAGCGGCGCCGACGAGTTGGAGGTGATCTCCAACAACTGTGGCGTCGACGACTGGGGCTTAGGAATCCTCTTGCGGGACAGGCGTATCCGCCGCATGGTCTCGTCCTACGTCGGCGAGAACAAGGAGTTCGAGCGCCAGTACCTCTCCGGTGAGCTGGAGGTCGAGCTCACCCCGCAGGGAACCCTGGCCGAGCGGATGCGGGCCGGGGGGAGCGGCATACCGGCGTTCTTCACGATGACCGGCGTCGGCACCCAGGTGGCCGATGGCGGGATGCCGTGGCGCTATGCCGCGGACGGCAGTGTCGCGGTCGCTTCCCCGCCCAAGGAGGTCCGCGAATACGACTGGATGGGCAAGCGTCGCGAATTCGTCCTTGAGCGGGCGATCGTCGCCGACTACGCCCTCGTCCGGGCTGAGCAGGGTGACCGCCACGGCAACCTCGTCTTTCATGAGTCGGCCCGCAACTTCAACCCGCTGGCCGCGATGGCCGGTCGCATCACCATCGCCGAAGTCGAGGAGCTGGTGGAGCCGGGCGAGCTGGACCCCGATCACATCCACCTGCCGGGCATCTTCGTCCAGCGGGTGCTCGCCCTCACCCCCGAGCAGGCCCAGACCAAGCGGATTGAGCGTCGGACCGTCCGCCCCAAGCCCGTCGCAGACGCAGCGGGCGCGACCGATCAGGAGGCCTGAGCCATGGCACTCACCCGTGAGCAGATGGCGGCCCGGGCCGCGCTGGAACTGAAGGATGGCGACTACGTCAACCTCGGCATCGGTCTGCCGACCCTGGTGCCCAACTACGTGCCCGACGACATCGAAATCGTCCTGCAGTCCGAGAACGGCATCCTCGGGGTGGGGGCTTACCCCATCGACGGCGAGGAGGACCCCGACCTCATCAACGCTGGCAAGGAGACGGTGACGATCCGGCGTGGTGCGTCGTTCTTCGACTCGGCGACGAGCTTCGGGATGATCCGCGGCGGGAAGGTCAACGCCGCGATCCTCGGGGCCATGCAGGTCTCGGCCGCAGGCGACATCGCCAATTGGATGATCCCGGGCAAGATGGTCAAGGGGATGGGCGGGGCGATGGACCTGGTCCACGGCGCACAGCACGTCATCGTCCTCATGGAGCACGTGGCCCGCGACGGCGCGCACAAGATCGTCCAGGAGTGCTCGCTGCCCTACACCGGCAAGCGGGTCGTCCACCGGATCATCACCGACCTTGCAGTCATGGACGTCACCCCCGATGGGCTGGTCCTGCGCGAACTCGCGCCGGGGGTCACCGTCGATGAGGTACGCACCGCGACCGGTCCGGACTTCCGGGTCGAGCTCGACGGCTGACCACCCTGCGGGTCGGACCCGAGGTCGATCACGGTCACCGCCTGGATCAGGCGGTGACCGTGACCTTTTCGGCGGCCAGGCGCAGGGTCTGATCGCCGCTCGGGTTGCTGATGACGACAACGGAACCGTCAGCCGCCCAGGCACTGAGCATGGCGCGTAGGGCAGGTCCGAGCGGGCCGGTGACGTGGAGGCGTGCTGGTTGCGGCCAGTCGCGGGTGACCACGACCTCCCCGTATGCCGTCCGCTCGCCAGCCACGGTCAGCGCCGACTCGGTGGGGTCGGGCACGCCCCACGCCTGGAAGTGATCCCCGAAGCCGGACAGTTCCTTGGCCTCGTCGAGAACCCCGGTCGGGGTAGCCGGGTTGTGTCGAGCCAGCGCAGCGAGGGTGACGAGCACGGCATACCGGCCGTCGTCGACTGCCCGGATGGCGACGGCCGGGGACGTGGTGATGACGACGTCGGCGTCCGAGAGATCGGGGCCCACGACGACGTGGCACCCCACCGACCAGGCGGCCAAGGCCCAGTAGGCCGTGCGCCAGTGCAGGGGCAGGTCGAGGCCGACGGTGTTGCCGACGGTGACATCGGCCTCGTCCTGCAGGAGGTTGGCCGCCTTGGCGACCCAGTTGGCCAGGGTCTTGGCCGACAGCTCGATGCGCTCGCCGGTCGCGTCGTCGTAGCACGTGATCCGCGGCCGACCGGGGTCCGAGCGCAGCATGGCGGCCAGGACGTCGGTGGGGGCGGGGCGGGTCACCCGGTCAGACTACGTCGATAGAGTCCGAGCCATGTCCGAACCGGCCGCCCAGCGATGTTGGAGCAGTCCGCGTCCGGTGCAGCTGGCGGCGATCATGGCCTCGTTCCGGCGGGGTGGCGGTGACCCGACGTTCCGGGTGGGGGCAAACGGGTCGGTGGTGCGCGGCATACGGACTCCTGACGGGCCGGTCACCCTCGAACTGGACTGTGTCCCCAAGGAGTCCGAGGTCTCGGCGCGCGCCTGGGGCCCTGGGGCCGAGTGGGCGGTGGAGCAGGCGCCGGCGTTGGTGGGGGAGGGCGACGACCCTGGTGGGTTCGTGGCGTTGCACCCGCCAGTCGCTGCGGCGATCCGGCGATTTCCGGGCTGGCGGGTGCCCCGCAGCGGGCTGGTTCTTGATGCTCTCGTGCCGGCGATCATCGAGCAGAAGGTCACCGGCAGGGAGGCGTTCGGCGGCTTTCAGCGTTTGGTCCGGCGCTTCGGTGAAGTCGCGCCCGGGCCATGGGGCGACGCGGGTCTGCGGGTGCCTCCCGACGCGGCGGGCTGGCGGGCGATCCCGTCATGGGAGTTCCTGCGTGCGTCGGTCGACGCCGGTCGTGCCGACACAATCCAACGGGTATGCCGGGTGGCTGGCTCACTGGAGCGGCTCACGGCAGGGGCGCCCGAGACGGGTCGGGTCGGGCTGCGGACGGTGAGGGGGATTGGCGTGTGGACTGCAGCGGAGGTGGCCCAACGCGCCTGGGGTGATCCGGATGCGGTGAGCTTCGGGGACTACCACGTGGCGCGCAACATCGGGTGGACACTGGCGGGTGAAGAGCTCGACGACGCGGGATTGGCTCACGTGTTGGAGCCGTATGCCGGGCATCGGTTCCGGGTCCAGCGGCTCTTGGAGCTGGCCGGCCATCAGCGGCCGAGACACGGCCCCAGGATGGCGCCGCGCACCCACCTGCCCGCCTGAGCGGCATACTCCTGTCTTCCGCTGACCCCGCCAGCGGCCCGTCCGCCCGCCCGGCACCCCCTCTCGCCCGAAAACCTCACACCCCCCGATGCTTTCGGGGTCTGACGACCCAGATGGGCGAGAAATCCTCACACCCGCCGATGATTCCGGGGTCGGGTGACCCAGATGGGCCGGAGAACCTCACACTCGCCGAGGTTTCGACAACCGGTCGCTTGGGTGGGGGTCACGGACGTTGGGTCACGCGGATCGCGAAGCCGACCTGCCACCACCCCTCGGCGTCCCGGGTCGGCTCGGCAGCGACGTCGAACGCCACACCCTCACCCTTCAGCGCCACCTGAAGCCGGGCGGCCACCACCCCGACCCCGAAAGCGTCGATGCCGGACACGGCCAGATTGCCCCAGAGATCGGTGACGTCCTCGCCCGAGTCCGCGCCCTTCGGCCCAGAGACGACCACCCCGCCCTGCCAGCGGTCCAGATGCGGGCAGAACGCGACGTCCACGGCTCGCTGCACCTTGGCGACGAGCGTGTCTCCCGCGACCGGGCGAGGCCCGACGGAGCTGCCAGGATCGGGGCCGGGCGGCATTCCGAGGGCGGCCCGGACCGCTTCCTGGGACCCGAGCGCGAACCAATCCCCATCGCCGAACCGGACCAGCCCGCTCGCCCCACCTCCCTCCAAGGACCCATCACCGTCAAGACCCATGACCGGCAGCACGAGGTCAGCCAATCCGCGAATCAGCGCAGCGGGAACACCGCTGGTCTTCCCTTTGACCAGGTCGGCCGCCGCGGCGATCTCATCCGCCACCGCTCGCGCGGTCACCTCAAGAGGTCGACCATCAGCATCGACCGACCCTCGCAGATCGTCGAGGACGCGCAGCCCGTGCGACCCCAACGCGAAGTCGACCTGGCCCTCCCGCCACGGCCGACCCGCGGTATCGGTGAGAACCACCGCAAAACCCTGCACCCCGGTGGCAACCCGAAGCGCGCCGTGGAGGGCACGGCATACCGCATCGGGGTCGTGGGGAAGCAGGAGCAGCACGTCGCGTCCCCCGGTGTTGGACGCATCGACTCCTGCAGCGGCCATCACGGGACCGGCCTTGCTCCGCACGATTCGGGTGATGCCGCGCGCGCCCACCCGTTCGGCCACCACGCTGACCGTCTCGGCCGCGACGACGGACTCCTTGTCAGTCGTCGGCGCGATAAGGCCGAGCGCCTTGGACACGATCTTGCTGGACACGGCGAGGACGTCGCCTTCACCCAGCGGGACCCCCGCACGCGCGCACGCGGCCACGAGCAGGCTTGCGAGGTCGTCGCCTTCCGCGATTTCCGGTATGCCGTGCAGCGGGGTGATCGTCACCGCCCCCGCCGGAGGGATACCGGTCATGACCGAGCGAGCTGGCCGCCGAGGTCGAGTGCCGCTCCGGCGATGTCGGCCGCCGCCGAGAGGTCGGTCATGAGCAGCGGCCGGGCCTGGGACGTGACACCGGTCGGCAACGCGATGTCGGCATCGGAATCGTCCACCAGCCAGCCACCCAGGAAGTCGGCGTAGAGCGCCGCCACCGCAGACGACGTCGCCGGCACGCCGATAGCTTGCAGACACGCGTCGGCATGTCCCCGGACCGGGCGCCCGGACACCAGTGGCGCGACGCCGACGACGGGGGCGCGAGTGCCCCGCAGCGCGTCGCGGATCCCGGGGACCCCGAGAATGATGCCGATCGAGACGACCGGGTTGCTGGGCGGGAGCAGAACGACGTCGGCGTTGCAAATGGCGTCGAGCACGCCGGGAGCAGGGACCGCCCGGTCCATGCCCGCGACGACGAACCGCTGCGCGGGCACTGCCGCGCGCATTCGAACCCACCACTCCTGGAAGTGCACCGCCTGTGGGCCGGTGCCTTGGTCCACCACGACGTGTGTCTCGACCGGGATATCGGTCATCGGGAGGAGGGTGACGCCGCGGTCGGGTAGTCCCCAGCGCTCGGCCAGGCGGGCGGTCACCTGGCTGAGCGAAAGGCCCTGTCCAAGCCACAGAGACCTGGCGATGTGTGTGCCGAAGTCTTTGTCGCCCAAGGCGAACCAGTCGGGTGGGACGCCGAGCGAAGCCAACTCGGCCTGCACGGCATACCCGTCGTCGGCCCGGCCCCACCCCTGGCCCTCATGGACGGCGCCCCCGAGCGTGTAGAGCACGGTGTCCAGATCCGGGCACACCCGCAACCCGAAGAGGGTGATGTCGTCGCCCGTGTTCCCGATGACGGTCACGGTGGTGTCGGAGAGCGATGGGGTCCGATCGATGTGGGCGAGCAGTCCCCGCAGGAACCGGGCTCCGCCGACTCCGCCGGACAAGGCAGTGACACGCATGGTGGCAGTCTGTCAGCCCGTCTCCCGTGTCGCTGACCCATCCGACACCAGGATGCCGAGAGCGTCAGTTCGGTCCCGTTCGAGGCGCTGACGGGTGGGAAAACCCCCAAATATCAGATTCGGCTTGACGAAACGGGTATGACACGCGTGTAATTCCACCAGTGTCGTTCACAACGGTCGGGTCACGGGTGGCTCTGGGGGGCGACGACCGCAGGACAGGTGGGTGCATGCCAACGAAGGGTCGAGGAGGCGACATGCACGAACTGCTGTTGGTGCCGATTGACGGTGCCCGCGAGGAGGAGTTGGGCTGGCAGGAGCGTTCGCTGTGTGCCCAGACCGATCCTGAGGCGTTCTTCCCTGAGAAGGGAGGGTCCACACGCGAGGCCAAGCGGGTCTGTGTCGGCTGTGAGGTCCGGGTCGAGTGCTTGGAGTATGCGTTGGCCAACGACGAGCGGTTCGGCATTTGGGGCGGGCTGTCCGAGCGCGAGCGCCGCAAATTGAAGAAGCGCGCGGTCTGAGCGCGCTTCTGCGGCTCGATGCCGCATCGCCTCAAGGAAACCTGTGACCGCGCACCCGCCAGCACCCGTCCAAGCGCCAGCCTCGCCCACGCCGGTCGCGCCCGACGCCGCTCCGATCCTCCGCCGTCCGTTCGTGACAGCGATCCTGGTATGCCGTACCAACTCAGCCGCCGTCGGATCCACCCTCGCCGCTCTGGCCGCCCAAACCAGACGCGCCGACCGGCTCGTGGCTCTGGACCTCAGCGGGGGGACTCAGGTCGCGGCGGTGGTCCGCGACAAGACCGGAGGGTCGACAGCACTCCCCGAGGGGCAGGTCTTCGCTGCGCGGGGCATTGCGGAGCCAGGCAGTGGGTTGGGAACGCTCGTCAACGCCCTGGTCAGCGACCTATCCGAGGTGGTGGATCCGGCGAACGAATGGCTCTGGCTGGTGGGCGACGATTCCGCGCCCGAGCCGAGCGCGCTGAGGCAACTGGTCGACGCCGTCCGGCGCTCACCGTCGGTGGGGATCGCTGGGCCCAAGGTGCTCGACCGAACCTGCCCGAGGTTGCTCCTCGAAGTGGGGCAACAGGTGACCCGAACAGGCCGACTGATCGCAGCTCCAGCGCCCGGAGAGCCCGATCAGGGCCAGTTCGACACGCGCACCGACGTCCTCGCCGTGGGGCTGCCCGGGATGCTTATTCGGCGGGCGCTCTTTGACCGAATCGGTGGATTTGAGCGAGCCTTCGCAGGGCCTGGGGAGGCCCTCGACCTGGGCTGGCGGGCTCAGTTGGCTGGGGAGCGAGTTGTCGTCGTGCCAGGCGCGCGGCTGATGCACGGGGTCGAGCCTGCCGACCCGACGGCAACCAGTCAGCCGACCCCCGCTGCCGCACTGGCACCCGAGCCGGGGGGTGAGCCCGCGGGTGACCCGGAAGCGGAGCCATCAGCGAGTCCAGAAGTGGTCGTCCCGAACCTAACCTCGGACCCGTCGACGGGCTCCGCGCCTGCGGCCCCGCCCGGCCGGGCGTCCGTCGCGCAACCGGTGACCGTCGCTGACAGCCTGGCCCAGCGGCGGGCCGCCCGGAGCGCCGCTCGACGGGTGGCCCTGGCCCGTTGCTCGCCCTGGACTGTCCCGCTGATGAGCTTGTGGGTCTTGCTCAGCTCCGTGGGTTCGGCGCTTGTCCTCCTCGTGCTGAAGCGACCGGCCCACGCTTGGGTCGAGCTGGGTGACCTGGGCGCCCTGGCACACCCGTTGAGCGCCGTAGCCGCCCGGTGGCGGTTCCGCCGCCGCCGGCGCTTGCGTCGCCGGGACTTGTCGACGTTGTTCGTCACCTCCGGTGAGGCCCTACGGCATACGGCCGACCGCGTGCAGGACGCGCTCACCCCTGATCGAGGCGAGCAGGAACGAGTTGGCGTTGCGGGCCAGCCGGCGGGCGAGTCGGGACCCGTCGCCGAGGAGGCCGAGGACCTCAACATCCAGACCGCATCCGTCGCCGAACGGATCGTCACTAACCCTGGCGTCCTCGCGACGACGGCGGCCGCTCTCGTTGGCGCGCTCGGGTTCCGAGCGTCCTTGCGCGGTGGTCTGTTCGACGCGCAGGGGACCGGCCTGGCTGGCGGCGAATTGTCCCGGGTCGCGACCGATGCGACCGGCCTGTGGCATGCGTTCCGGGATTCCTGGCATGGGGCCGGGTGGGGGACGGCTGCCGATTCCGGCCCTTATGTCGGCATCCTCGCGGCCCTCACCTGGATGCTGGAGCGGCTTCCCTACGTCGGGGACGGGCGCTCGCCTGCGTCGGTCATGCTCGCATGGACCCTCGTGCTCGGTATGCCGCTCGCGACGGTCACGGCATACCTCGCCGGGAGAGTGGTCACCCTCGCTCGGTGGCCTCGAGCGCTGGTGGCGTTGGCTTGGGGAACCAGTGGTGTCGTTGCTGCCAGCGTGAGCCAGGGCCGGGTCACGCTGGTGCTCGCCGGCGTGCTGCTCCCCTTGGTTGCGGGGGGCCTTCTTCGCGCGGCGCGCACCGACGGGACATTCACGTCCGCGGCTGCGACAGCCCTGGGCGCCGGTGCGCTGGGTGCGCTGGTCCCGCCATATCTGCTCGCCGTAGCGGTGGTCGCGATCGGGTTGGTCGTTGTCGGCCCGAGTTGGGGGCGTCGCGTGCGGGGGCTCGCGCTGCTGGTGCTACCGCCGGCTCTGCAGGGTGCTTGGCTGGGCCAACTGCTGTCCCCGCAATCCTGGCTGGCTGTGCCTGGCGCGCTGGATGGTTCGGGGGCGGCGGACCCTTCATGGTGGGCGATGCTCGGCGGCTTCCCCGACGGAGCTACCGTCCTGCGGGCCGGACTGGCTGCACCGATGCTCCTGGCGGGCGTCTTGGCTCTCCTGCGACGACCCAGCTCGCGAGGCCAAGCGGTCGCTCAGACGGCGCTCGTCGTCGTAGCGGTTCTTGGCCTCGGCTGGGGCCTGCTTGCGCGCAGGGTCGTCGCCGGCTCGGTGTCGGCGGCCGGAGGGCTCCAGGACGCCGTCCCGTGGCCTGGGGTCGGGGTTCAGCTCTACGTATTGGCGCTCTTGGCGCTGGCTTTGGGTGGTTCGGTCGGGATGCGCGGCGTTGTGCGCGGATCCCGCTGGGCGCCCCGTCGGCTGGCTGCCGGATCGGGACTGCTGGTCCTGGCGGTGGCCGTGCTCACCGCAGGGGGAATCACCGGCTGGTCTCGGCTCGACCGTGCGGTCACTGTCAGTCTTGATGCACGCCCCGCGGTGGCCGTGGAACAAGCGGGTGGACCAGAGGCCAATCGACTGCTCACCCTGGCGGTGACCGAATCTTCGGTCGACTACGAACTGGTCGGTCGTGAGCCGGGTGATGTCTTGCGCGGTCCGGCTCGGGTCGGTGACGGCACCGACCCGGGCGTGGGCCCAGCCGTCGCCGCGCTGGTATCCGGACAGTCCGGTGTTGGCAGGTCTCCGGCCCTCGCGTTGGCCGATCTCGGTGTCGGATTCGTTTCGGTCCAGGGCACCCCTGCCCCGGACGTGATCCGCACCCTGGACGCAACGGCCGGACTTACCCGTCTCGGGAGCACCGACGAGCAGACCCTGTGGCGCGTTCTGGCACGACCGTCGATGACCACACCCGGCGACATCGTCCCCGCGAGCAGGGCCCGGATCACCACCGCGGAGGGAGAGCTCAGCGAATGGGTGCGGGTCGACGGAGCGCACGGAGCCTTGACGACGACGCTCGGCGCCGGGCCGTCCGGTCGGCGGCTCGTCCTCGCCGAGCCGCGCGAGTGGATTGCCCACGCCGAAGTCCGGTTTGACGGTGTGCTGCTGGAGGCGACCGACAGCGGCCTGCCGACTTATGTCCTGCCTGCCCGAGCAGGTCAACTCACCGTTGACGTCCCGCCCCGTCATCCTCGGTGGTTAGCCGCCCAGCTGGTGCTGCTCGCGGTGGTCGTCTTCCTCGCCGTGCCGTTCGGTAACCGCCGGTCCAGGAGGGTCCGATGAAGCCAGGGGCTTGGGCCGGCGTCCGCGCAGGAGGGTTTGCTGTCCTGGTGGCCGGGGTCGTGGCGGGTTCGGGCTATCTGCCCGAGCGCCTGCTCGTCGGACCGACTCCGGCGAGCCCTTCGGCCTCGGTCGTGGCGACCCCCGCCACCCACCCGGTGGCCGAGATACTGCTCGGCTGCCCGGGACCGGAGACCGAAGGAATCGCCGGCGTCGACCCCGTCCCTGGCGAGGCCGTGGCGATACTCGCCTCGAGTGCTCCCGCGCCCGTCCTTGCCGGTCTGCCCAGTCTCTCGGGCTCGGGAGCGTTGTCGGTGCGATCGCAGCCATCGGACGCGGTGGTGGCGACCACGTCGACGCGCGGCCGACTCGTCTCGGGCACCGTCGCGGGTCGCTCTACGGCCGAGGTCTCCGCGACCGGTGGCCTGGCCGGGGGCGTAGCCGCCGTCCAGACCGGGCTACGGCGGGACGGCGATGAGCGAGGCCTACAGGCGATCGCTTGCCAGGTTCCGCGGTCCGAGTTGTGGCTGCTCGCCGGCGGCGGTGCTGCGACTCGCCGCGAACGCCTCATCGTGAGTAACGCCGGAGCAAACGCGCTGACCGTCGACATCCACGTGCTCGGTGCCGCAGGCCCGGTGCCCACGCCGAGCGGGTCCCGCGTCGCCGTCCCACCACACGGTCGGGTGGGGGTGCTGGTCGACGCTCTGGCTCCGGGAGAGCCCAGCCCGGCTATCCACGTTGCCGCAAGTGGCGGCCTGGTCACTGCCCTGCTCGAAGACAGCTGGATCGACGGCGCCACCGGTAGGGGTCGGGACGACATCGGTCCCGCCGACGGACCGGGCACTGAACAAGTCATCCCGGCCGCGTTCCTCACCGGCATCGGCACCCTGCGGATTGCGGTCCCCGGTCCCGACGAGGCGGTTGTCCAGGCGCGGGTGATCGGGACGGCTGGAGCGGCCCCACTCCCGACGGACGGAGTGGTCCGGATTCCCGGTGGCACTGTCCGAGACGTCGATCTGGCTGGGGTGGCGTCCGGAGGGTATGCCGTGCAGGTACGTTCCGACCGCCCCATCGTCGCGTCCGTCTTGCTGCAACGGCGGCCGACTCCGGAGGGACCGTCCGAGCTGGCGTGGGCCGCCTCGACCGCTCCGATCCCCGAGCTTGCGGGGACGCCGATCCTGCCGGGCACGACAGGCAAGCTCATGGTGGTGGGGACGGGCGGTGCGTGGACCGCAACCGCCTTCTTCGTCGATGCCAACGGTGAGGTGACGAGCGTGCCCGTGAACGCGGCTGCGGACACAGCCTGGGTGCGTGACCTACCGGCCAACGCCGTTGCAGTGTGGGTGCGTGCCGGGGCAGGGACAGGTTCCGTGCGTGCGGGCGTCCTCGCGGAGACCAGCGATGCAGGAGGTCCGCTCGTCACCGTCCTGCCGCTCTCGCCGATCAGCTTGTCGATGACTGATCGCCCCGTCCGCGAGATCCGCCGCTGACCAACGCCTTACGGTGGTTATCGCAGACCTGGGGCGCGGCATACCCTCGCCCACCCGAGGTCAGTCGTCGTCGTATCGGGGATCCAGGTCACTGGGCCGGACACCGAGCAGCGCGGCTAGCTGCTCGGCGACCACTTCGTCCACAAGTAAGGCCAACTCCTGCGCCGACTGGACCCTTGTCTCGATCGGGCGGCGATAGATGACGACGCGCGCCTCGCGCCTGGCGTCCGAGGCGAAGAACCGCCCGAGCGGCACCTCATCGTGTTCCCAGGGCGCCGGGTCGCTCGGAGGAACGTCTTCGACTCCTAGCTCGAACTCGGGAAACGGCCGACCCCACTGTCGCTCGAACCGGGTTGCGGCATCAATGACCAGCTCGTCGAACCGTTCGGCGCGACTGCGCATCGAGGGGACCGCCGGCCAGGCCAACGGACCTCGCACACCTCGTCCATGGCGCCTGCGCGGCCGTCGCTGATGGAGAGGGTTACCGCTCACGACCCCCACCCTACGGCTGCCGTATGCCGTGCGATGCCTTGCGGCGTGCCGACCCGGCATCCGGAGGCCGGGCATCTAGAGTGCCCGCGTGGGGTTGATTCGGCAGTGCTCGAAAACCGGGTGTCAGCGACCGGCTGTCGCCACGCTCACCTACGTCTACGCGGACCAGACGGCCGTCCTCGGGCCGCTAGCGACGTATGCCGAGCCGCACACCTACGACCTGTGCGGGCAACACGCGGAGGGGCTCACCGTGCCGCGCGGCTGGGAAGCCGTGCGCCTGGCCTTCGATCCAATCCCGCCCGCACCGTCCACCGATGACCTCCTGGCTCTGGCCGACGCAGTCCGCGAAGCCGGCCGCCCACGCCGGGCCAGCTCCAGTGCCACCTCGACCATGCCCTCTGGCGTCCCTGACCCCGCCGCTCCCATCGGGTCGCGGCGGCCGCACCTGCGGGTGTTGCCCACCAACTGACCCACAGCCGCCGCACTAGGCTGCCGTTCGTGACCAGTGGCGAGATCCCCGACCTGACCCAAATCGTCAAGGCCTACGACGTCCGTGGCCTGGTGCCCGAGCAGCTCAATGCCTCGGTGGCCCGCGCGCTCGGTCGCGCGTTCGCGGAGGTCGTCGCGATTCCCGAGGGGTCCGCTGCGGTCGTCGTGGGTCACGACATGCGTCCTAGCTCACCGGATGTGTCGGCCTCCTTTGCCGAAGGTGTTGCGGCCGCCGGCGTGGACGTCGTCCTCATCGGACTCGCCTCGACCGACCAGCTCTACTTCGCCAGTGGCGCGCTCGATGTTCCGGGGGCAATGTTCACCGCCAGCCATAATCCAGCCCAGTACAACGGGATCAAGTTGTGTCGCTCCGGGGCTCGCCCGGTCGGGCAGGACACCGGTCTGGCCGAGGTGCGTGACCGCGCGCAGGCCCTCCTTGGGGCCGAGGGATCGCCCGCCGAGGAACCCGCGGCGCAGGATGTGAACCCGGGCGGCGTGACCCGTCGCGACGTCCTCGCGGAGTATGCCGCGTTCCTGCGGTCCCTCGTCGATCTATCTGCGAGCCGTCCGCTTCGGGTCGTGGTTGACGCCGGGAACGGCATGGCTGGACACACCGTCCCCGCGGTCCTCGGCACGGCTGCGGGGCTCCCGTCGCTGCCGCTGGAGATCATCCCGCTCTATTTCGAGCTGGATGGCACCTTCCCCAACCACGAGGCCAATCCCCTTGAACCGGAGAACCTGCGTGACCTGCAGCGAGCCGTCGTCGAGCACGCCGCGGACCTCGGCTTGGCCTTCGACGGCGATGCCGATCGCTGTTTCGTCGTCGACGAGCGCGGCGAGCCGGTGAGCCCGAGCGCGGTCACGGCGCTGGTCGCCTCCCGGGAGATCGCCAAGGCGGTTCAGGTGGGAGAGGCGCCCGGGGCCGTCCGGATCGTCCACAACGTCATCACCTCGCAAGCGGTCGCGGAGATCGTGACCGAGCTGGGCGCAGTGCCGGTCCGCACCCGGGTCGGCCACTCCTTCATCAAGGCCGAAATGGCGACGGCCGCAGCGGTGTTCGGCGGCGAGCACTCGGCGCACTACTACTTCCGCGACTTCTGGTTCGCCGACACGGGCATGCTCGCGGCGATGCACGTGCTCGCCGCGCTCGGAGAGGCGACCGGCCCGTTGTCCGGGCTTGCGGCGGCATACCAGAGGTATGCCGCGTCCGGCGAGATCAACTCCACGGTCACCGACCGAGCAGCTGCCACGGAGCGCGCCCTCGCGTGGGCCCGGGCGGAGGGCCCTGTCGAGGTCGACACGCTCGACGGGACCACGGTGCGCCATCTCGGTGAGCCGATGTGGTGGTTCAACGTGCGGGCCTCCAACACCGAGCCGTTGCTGCGGCTCAACGTCGAGGCCGCCGATGAGCCCACGATGGCCCGGGTCCGCGACGCCGTGCTCACGCTGCTGCGCCAGGTCCCGGAGGCGGTCGCTGCCGCACCGGTCGTCGCTGCAGCGCCCGCCCTTGAGCCGTGGTTGCGGGAGATCGTGCGCTGCCCGGTCTGCAAAGCCGGCCTGCGCGATGAGACCGGGCCGGCCGGGCCGGAACTGGTGTGCACGGCGTCCGGTTGCGGGCTGGCCTACCCCATCGACACGGGGATCCCAGTCTTGCTCCCCGATCTGGCCCGCCGACCCTGCTGACCGCAGGTCACCCCGGCGCTTCGCAACGGAGGATTGGGTATGCCGCTCTGGGACGAGTCCCTGGTCGATGACGAGGTCGAGCGGGAGCGCTTGGACAGCCGTGGGGTGCTGCGCGCGCTGGCGACAGCCGGGGCCCAGGTGCGGGCCGCGATGGATCTGTCGCTGGAGGCCGGCGTTGATCGGGTGGCCGGTGGGGAACGGCCCCGCGGGGTGCTTGTGGCGGCCGTTGGCGGCTCGGCAGTCGTTGGTGACACTCTGGCGCTGCTCGCCGAACCGGGGTCGCCGGTTCCGTTGGCGCAGGCGGCCAGCCTGCCCCTGCCCGGCTGGATCGGTCCGCTCGATCTGGTTGTGGCAGTGTCCGAGTCAGGTCGTGCTGCTGGGCCGTTGGCGCTGGCCGCAGAGGCCGCCCGCCGCGGTGCAGCCCTACTGACGGTGGGGGCGGTTGACTCGCCGTTGGCTGCGGTCTGCGCCTCGGCGCGGGGAGTCCACGTCGGGCTCGCCCGGGGCGGCATGTCGAGCCGCACAGCGCTGTGGGGGATGCTCACCCCGGTGTTGTTGGCCGCCGACGCCTTGGGTCTGACCCGCACCCCTGTGGACGTGTTGACGGCAGTGGCGGATCGGCTCGACGCCGGTGCAGCGGCCTGCCGGCCCTCGTCTGATGCGTTTGTCAACCCGGCGAAACTGCTGGCGGCCGACCTTGCGGGGGGCCTGCCGGTCATTCTCGGCGACGGACCGGTCGCCGGGGTGGCGGCGCGACGCGCGGCGACCATGCTGGCGCGCACGGCCCGTTACCCTGCGCCCAGCGGTGAACTGCCCAGCGCTGCCTCGGAGATCGTCGCTCTGTTGGACGGCCCCTTCACCAGTCATGGTGCTCGGGAGACGGATCTGGCCGCGGCTGTGGACGACATCTTCCGTGACCCCTTCCTCGATGGCGCTCCCGACCCACGGCTGGTCCTCGTGCTGTTACGTGGTCCGCTGGCTGGGCAGGCGGGCTCCTTGGCTGCGCGCGCTGACGCCGATGGAGACGATCTCGCCGACGCGGTCGCGACGGCCGCCCAGGACGCCGGCATCAGGGTTCGCGAACACCGGGCCGAGCCCGGTCACCCGCTCGCGCAACTGGCCGAGCTGGTGGGTCTGGTCGACTTCACCGCGACCTATCTGGCCCTCGGGCTCGGCCTCGACCCGGGGGTCTCGGCTCAGGTACGCGCGTTGGGTGACCACGGGCGGTGACATGGCAATGCCGGGTGATCGCCCCCGAGGCGACCACCCGGCATACTGGGGTTGGTTCCTCAGTCCTCTGGGACCATGGTGATCGATCCGCACGGGCACTCGGCCACGCACAACCCGCAGCCCTTGCAGTAGTCGTAGTCGATGGCGTAGCCCTTGGCAAAGTCGACCTTCTTGACCGCGTTGTCCGGGCACACCCCGAAGCAGTTGTCGCAGGCGAAGCAGTTGCCGCACGACATGCACCGACGGGCCTCGAACTTGGCGTTGTCCTCATCCAGACCCTGGACGACCTCGTCGAAGGTCGATGACCTGCGGGCGCCTTCGAGGTGCTCGCGGTGTTGGTGAGGAGCGTCGGCGTAGTACCAGGTGGTCAACTTGTCGAACGTCGCCACCGGGCGCTTGTCCGGCGGGTTGTATGCCGCGCCACGCAGGAACCCGTCGATGTGCCGGGCCGCCTTCTTGCCGTGGCCGACCGCGACCGTGACAGTGCGCTCCGCCGGGACCATGTCGCCACCGGCGAAGATGCCCCGGCGTCCGGTCATCATCGAGCCATCGACGGCGACGACGCCGTCTTCGACAGCGATGCCTTCGACGCCTTCCAGGAAGCTGAGATCGGCCTCCTGGCCGAGTGCGAGGATCAGCGAGTCAGCCTCGAGTTCCTCGAATTCGCCGGTGGGCTGCGGGAAACCGGTCTCGTCCAGGGCCATCTTTTCGACGAGCATCTTGCCCTCGTCGACGTGCTTGATCGTCGAGAGCCACTTGAGCATGATGCCCTCTTCGAGCGCCTCTTCAACCTCGAAGTCGTGCGCGGGCATCTTGTCGCGGTTGCGCCGGTAGACGATGATCGCCTCTTCGGCGCCGAGGCGCTTCGCGGTGCGGGCCGCGTCGATGGCGGTGTTACCGCCGCCGTAGACGACGACCTTGCGGCCGAGCATCGGCTTCTCTTCCTCGGTCTCGACATCGTGCAGGTAGGTGACCGCGTCCAGGATCTTGGCGGATGCACCGGCCGGGATATAGGCCCGCTTGCCGATGTGGGCGCCGACGGCGAGGAAGATCGCGTCAAAGCCCTCGGCGAGGGCGGCTTCGAGGTCGGTGACCTTGGCGTTGAGCTCGATGCTCACCCCGATATCGGTGATCCGCTTGACCTCGGCGTCGAGGATCGGGCGAGGCAACCGGTAGGACGGGATACCGAAACGCATCATGCCACCGGCCATCGGGCCCGCATCACGCACGGTCACGTCGTGCCCGAGTCGTCGCAGGTGGTATGCCGCCGACAGCCCGGACGGTCCGGCACCGACGACCAGGACCCGCTTGCCGGACAGCGTCTCGGCAGCCGGGGGCTCGAAGGCCCAGCCCTTGGCCAAGGCTTCGTCGCCGAGGAAGCGCTCGACCGCGTTGATGCCGACGGCCTCGTCGACTTCAGCCCGGTTGCAGGCGTCCTGACATGGGTGGTAGCAGACCCGGCCCATGATTGCCGGGAACGGGTTGTCCTGGGTCAGCTGCCGCCAGGCCGCCTCGTAGTTGCCTTCCTCGGCGTGGAACAGCCACTGCTGGATGTTCTCGCCAGCCGGGCAGGCCTGGTTGCACGGGGGCAACAGGTCGACATAGAGGGGCTTTTCGGTCCGCCAGGTGCCCGTGTGGTTGGCCAGACTGGATCCCAAGTCGAGGGTGATAGCAAAGGGCTTCTGCATCAGGCGTTCCCCTCGGTCGTGGCCGTGGCAGCGGCCTGGGTGTCGGCGGTCTGGGTGGTGAACGCCGGGTCGTGCAGGGACATCTGATCGGTCCGGTCCGGTGTTTCCGGTGAGGTGCCGGTCGGGAGCAGGTTGTAACGACGGATGTTGCGGTCCGCCTGCGCTTGGAGACGATCGATGACGTCCTGACGGCGGCTCGGGGAGAAGAGATGGGCAAAACGCTTCTGGGCCTTGAGGTAGTCCTCCACCGGAACCTGTCGACGGATTGGTGAAGAGGCAACGACCTCGCCGAACTCGGCCTCGAAGACGGGGAAGATGCCGCTTTGAGTGGCCAGGCGGGCGATCTTCAGCGTGTCGCTCGACGCCGTTCCCCAACCGAGGGGGCACGGCACCATGACATGGATATAGCGTGCTCCGCGCATCGACATGGCCCGGTGGACTTTGGCTTCCAGGTCACGCAGGTCGGCAACCGATGCGGTGGCGACGTAGGGGATCTCATGTGCCATGGCGATGCGCGGGAGGTCTTTGCCTTGTCCGAACATGTTTCCGGGCTCATCGCCAACGGCCTGAGTCGTCGCGGTCCGGGCAGCGGGGGGCGTGGCCCCGGATCGCTGGATCCCGGTGTTCATGTAGGCCTCGTTGTCGTAGCAGATGTAGAGCACGTCGTCGTTGCGCTCGAACATCCCGGACAGGCACCCGAACCCGATGTCCACGGTGCCGCCGTCGCCACCTTGCGCCACCACCCGGACGTCGCTGCGTCCCATGGCCTTGTATGCCGCGGCGACGCCTGCCGCGACCGCTGGCGCGTTGCCGAACAGCGAGTGCAACCAGGCCACCCGCCATGAGGTCTCGGGGTATGGAGTGGAGAAAACTTCGAGGCAGCCGGTGGCGTTGACGGCAACGAGCTTGCCGTCCGCAGCGTGCATCGCCGCATCGAGGGCGTATCGCGCCCCGAGGGCCTCACCGCACCCCTGGCACGCGCGGTGACCAGAGGTCAGAGCGTTGGTCCGGTTCGGATCGGACTGGACCGAACGGACCTCCAGGGGCAGCAGACGGTTTCCCACTGCGAAGGACCCCACCTGATAGAACTTCAGAGGCTTGCTGGCCGGGTCCTCGTGCAGGACCTCGGGAACGATCCCGTGGTGGAAGCCAGCCGAGTCGACGGTCGTGTCGTGGGTCGTCATCAGGGTCTCCTCGTCAGACCGTCGCGGGCCGGGCAGAGCCCAGGTCCCGAAGCATGTTCTCCGCGGCCGGCCCAGACCGGCGCCCGGCACGGGTACGGGCGAGTTCGCGCTCGACAAGGTCGGTGTCCAAGTCGAGGAAGGTCAGTGGCTCCAAGGTGTCCGTGACGGCCTTGTCGAGCATCCCGTGCAGTGATCCCTTGAGGATCGGCCGACCACCCAGCCCCGCGACGACGGTGTAGTTCGTGATCGGGTGCGTGGACATGGCCATCCGGACGTGGGAGGCGACGATGCCGCCAATACCCACCGAGAACGCCTTCTCAAGGCAGACGAACCGCGTGGCGTTGCCGATCGCGCCTTCGACGGCCTTGAGCGGGAAGGGGCGGAACGACGTGATGCCGAGAACGCCGATCTTCTCGCCCCGGGCTCGTCGTTCGTCGACCACGTCTTTGATCGTGCCGAGCACCGATCCGAGGGCGATGACGACGGTCTCGGCGTCGTCGGTGAGGTAGGGGTGCACAAGGCCTCCGGAGTCCCGCCCGAACGCCGCCTTGAAGTCGGCGGCGACCTGGGGGATCAGGTCAAGGGCCTGCATCTGCCGGTCGTGGGCGAGGTAGCGGACTTCGGTGAATGCCTCGGGGCCGACCATGGCACCGATGGAGACCGGATCGGCGGGATCGAGCACCTGACGCGGTTCGAACGGCGGCAGGAAGGCATCGACCGCGTCGCGCTCGGGGACGTCGACCTCCTCGACCGCGTGGGTCAGGATGAAGCCGTCCATGCACACCATGACCGGAAGCGAGAGTTCCTCGGCGATCTTGAACGCCTGCACGTGCAGGTCTGCCGCTTCCTGGTTGGTCTCGGCGTACAGCTGGATCCAACCGGAGTCCCGCTGGCTCATCGCATCGGTGTGGTCGTTCCAGATATTGATCGGGGCGCCGATGGCTCGGTTTGCCACCGTCATGACGATCGGCAGTCCGAGGCCGCTGGCGTTGTAGACCGCTTCGACCATGTAGAGCAGCCCTTGGCTAGCGGTCGCCGTGTAGGCCCGTGCGCCGGCCGCCGATGCCCCGATCGCCACGGACATCGCGGCAAACTCGCTCTCGACATTGACGTATTCGCAACCCGGCAGCTCACCCCGCTTGACGATGGCGGACAGGCCTTCGACGATATGCGTCTGGGGCGAGATGGGGTAGGCGCAGATCACCTGTGGGCGGCACGCGGCGACGGCCTGGGCAACGGCCAGCGAGCCCTCGATCTGGGTACGCAACGACGTCTCCTAGGTGTGGGAGGGAACGAGGGACTGGACCAACTCGTATGCCGCAGTGGCGGCGGCAACGTTCTTGGCGCCGAGGGCGCCGGGGAAGTGGTCCTGCATCGCCTCCAGGAGCGCCGGCAAGTGGACCAGGCCGGTGAGGGCAGCCAGGCCACCCAGCATGACGAGGTTGGGGACGGGTCGACCGATGTGCTCACGGGCGATGTCGGTCGCCGGAATGCTGAGCAACCGGTTGGCTCCCAACCGATCGGCTAGGTCCTGCAATCCCAGCTGTCCGGGCGTCGACGTCGAGTTGATGAGCGCGTAGCCGCTGGGCTTCAGTCCCGAGAACACGTCGACCTGATGCAGCAAGGTCGCGTCTTGGACCACGAGAGCATCCGGTGCCACGACGGGCTCCCGAACGCGGATCTCCGTGTCGGCGACCCGACAGAAGGCGACGACCGGAGCTCCTGTGCGCTCCGATCCGAAGCTGGGAAAGGCCTGGGCGTGTCGGCCTTCGTCGAACGCGGCGACAGACAGGAGCTCGGCAGCGGTGACCACGCCCTGCCCTCCTCGGCCGTGGATGCGGACCTCGAACATGGCTGAAACGTATGCTGTGCATCACCCCTGCGCCAAGGGACCAATGGTCCTCAGTTCCCTAGATGTCCTCTGGGTGAACGGCGGTACACATCGGGCTGTCGGACTTTCACTGCCGATCGAGGGGCCAGAGGTCCCGTTACAAATCCCGGTGACCTGTGGCAGATTTGCGCCCACGACGGTATGCCGTGCCCCACATCCGGGTGCTTCCAGCGGCGCCGTCAGGTCTGTCGCCGTCGGAAGGTTGCGCCACGATGAGCAAGAAGATCGACGTCACGGAGCTCGCTCTCCGCGATGCCCACCAGAGCCTGTTCGCTACCCGCATGGCTATTGAGGACATGGTCCCGATCTGTGAGGAGATCGACCAGGCTGGCTATTGGAGTGTGGAGTGCTGGGGCGGAGCCACGTTCGACGCGTGCATCCGCTTCCTCAACGAGGACCCGTGGCAGCGGCTGCGGACCTTCCGCGAGCTGCTTCCCAACTCCAAGCTGCAGATGCTCCTTCGTGGGCAGAACCTCCTCGGCTACCGCCACTATGAGGACGAGGTCGTCGACCGCTTCGTCGGCAAGGCCGTCGAGAACGGCATGGACGTGTTCCGGACCTTCGACGCGCTCAACGACGTCCGCAACGTCAAGCGTGCGATCGCCGCGGTCAAGCGCGAAGGCGCCCACGCCCAAGGCACGCTGTGCTACACCGTGAGCGAGCTGCACACCGTGCAGGGCTACGTCCAGATGGCCCGCGACCTGATGGACCTTGGGTGCGACTCGCTGTGCCTGAAGGACATGGCCGCGCTTCTGCAACCGCAACCGGCATACGACATCGTCAAGGCGATCAAGGACGACCTTGGTGAGGACGTCCGGATCCACATTCACTGCCACGCGACAACGGGTGTCACGCTCGTCTCGCTGATGAAGGGCATCGAGGCCGGGGCCGACTGTGTTGACGCCGCGATCTCCTCGATGAGCCTGGGCCCGGGCCACAACCCGACCGAGTCGCTCGTCGAGATGCTCCCGGGCACCGGCTTCCACACCGAGCTCGACGAAGCCCGCCTCATCAAGATCAAGGACTACTTCGCCGGTATCCGGCCTAAGTACGCCGAGTTCGCGTCGAACATCATCGGTGTCGAGACCGAGATCTTCAAGAGCCAGATCCCCGGCGGGATGATCTCCAACATGGAGAGCCAGCTCAAGGCTCAGGGTGCCGCGCACCGGATCAAGGAGGTCCTTGAGGAGGTTCCGCGGGTGCGCGCCGACGCCGGGTACCCGCCCCTGGTCACCCCGTCGAGCCAGATCGTCGGCACCCAGGCCGTCTTCAACGTCATGATGGGCCGCTATAAGGTCCTCACCGGCGAGTTCGCCGACGTCATGCTCGGCTACTACGGCAGCACGCTCGGCACCCCCAACCCGGAGGTTGTCGAGATCGCCCGCCAGCAGGCCAAGAAGGACCCCATCACCTGCCGACCGGCCGACTTGCTCCCCGCCGAGTGGGAGAAGGACCGCGAGGAGGCCGGCGCCCTGCAGGGTTTCAACGGCTCTGACGAGGACGTCCTTACCTACGCGATGTTCCCCAAGGTGGCCCCGACGTTCTTCGGAACCCGCGACCAGGGCCCCAAGAACGTCGGCAAGGACCCCGAGACTCTGGCGGCCGAGAAGAACGCCGCTGCCGCCGGCGCGCAGCCCGGACAACCGGTCCGCACGCCCATCCGCTACAAGGTCATCGTCAACGGCGCTCCCCACAGCGTCCAAGTCCAGCCGTCCTGAAAGGTCAGCCGTGGCAGCGCAAAGCATGCAGGAGAAGATCGAAGAACTGCACCAGCGTCGGGCCTCCCTCGCCTCCGCCGGAGGCGAGCAGCGGGTCGCCAAGCAGCACGAGCAAGGCAAACTCACTGCGCGTGAGCGGATCGAGGAGCTCTTGGACGAGCACTCGTTCCAGGAATCCGCCGTGTATGCCGTGCACCGCGCCACCCGCTTCGGCATGTCCGACAAGGATGTGCCCAGTGATGGCGTCGTCGTCGGGCAGGGCACCGTGCTGGGCCGCCTGGTCCACGTGGCCAGCCAGGACTTCACCATCCTCGGCGGGACCATCGGTGAGTTGCACGCCGACAAGATCGCGCAAGCGGCCAATATGGCGCTGCGCACCGGGTCGCCGTTTGTGTGCATCAACGACTCGGGTGGCGCCCGGGTGCAGGAGGGTGTCGATGCGCTGAACGGCTGTGGGCACATCTTCTACGCCAACGTGCTGCTTTCGGGCGTCGTGCCACAGATCTCGATCCTCGCCGGGCCGTGCGCCGGGGCGGCGGCATACTCCCCGGCTCTCACGGACTTCATCATCCAGACCAAGCAAGCGCAGATGTACATCACCGGCCCCGATGTCATCAAGCAGGTCACCGGTGAAGAGGTCAGCCACGAGGATCTTGGCGGGGCAGCGGTCCACGCTGGCCGCTCCGGTGTCGTCCACTTCGTCGCCGAGGACGATGCTCAGGCAGCGCTCATCGCCAAGAAACTGTTGAGCTTCCTCCCGCAGAACAACACCGAGGACCCGCCTGAGCTCGAGCATGACGGCAACGTCGACGACGACCCGGCGCTGGACACGGTCATCCCCGACGATTACCGCAAGCCCTACGACGTGCGGGACGTCATCGCTCGGGTCGTCGACGATGCCGACTTCCTTGAGGTGCACGCGAGCTGGGCGGTCAACGCGGTCGTCGGCTTCGGTCGGGTCGTCGGGCGCACGGTTGGTGTCATCGCCAACCAGCCCAACCAGCTCTCCGGCGTCCTGGACATCAACGCGTCCGACAAAATCGCGCGCTTCGTCCGATTCTGCAACGCCTTCAACATCCCGCTGCTCACCTTCGTCGACACCCCCGGCTTCATGCCGGGAGTCGACCAGGAATACAACGGAATCATCCGGCACGGGGCAAAGGTCCTGTTCGCCTACTCGGCGGCGACCGTGCCGAAGGTCACCGTCGTCCTGCGCAAGGCATTCGGTGGCGCTTACATTGCGATGTGCGCGCGGGCCCTGGGGGCCGACAGGGTGTTTGCCTGGCCGTCCGCTGAGATCGCGGTCATGGGTGCCGAGGGGGCTGCGGGGATCGTCTTCCGCAAAGAGATCAATCAGGCCGACGACCCCATGGTCAAACGTCAGGAACTGATCGACGAATACCGCGGCACGTTCGCCAACCCGTATGTCGCCAGCGAGCATGGTCTGGTCGACGACGTCATCGTCCCGGCCGAGACCCGCCGGTATGTGGCCCAAGCGTTGGAGTCCTTGACGACCAAGCGCGACATGCGTCCGCCCAAGAAGCACGGCCTCATGCCGATGTGACCTGGCGACCGACGAAGACCATGAGAGGTTCTCCATGACAGCCACCCCGATGGACGTCGCTCGTTTGGCCGACTTGGTCGAGGAGATGCAGCGACGGATCACCAAGCTGGAGAAGCAGCTTGCCGAGGCGCAGGGGCCGCAAGGCCCAGTCCCGATCGACACGATTCTGGCCATCTCGGCCGCGGTCGCGGCATACCTGGGTAAGAAGGCGACCGTCCGGCAGATCCACTACAGCCACACCAACTCGTGGGCCCGGATGGGTCGCTCCAACATCCACGCCTCCCACACCTTCACGCACACCCGGTCACACTGACCCGCGACTGACAAGGAACGCCCATGCGACTCAAGGTGACCGTTGACGGGGTCGACTACGACGTGCTCGTCGACGTCGAGGCCGAGCCCAAGCCCGCTCTGGGCGGGTTCGTCTTCTCATCCACGGGGACGGCGACGATGCCGCGCTCCGGACCGGCGGCACCGGCCGGCGAGGCGGCAGGCGGTGGCGGCGGCGAGAACGCGCTGCGCGCGCCGATCGCCGGGACCGTCCTGCAGGTCAACGTCCAGCCCGGTGCCGAGGTGAAGGAGGGCGACACCCTCATCATCCTCGAGGCGATGAAGATGGAGACGGAGATCACCGCCCCCGTCGCCGGGAAGGTGAAGTCGGTGCCGGTCCAGGTCGGCTCGCCCGTCCAGGGCGGCGACATCCTCGTTGACTTCGAGTAAGGACAGGTGACGTCGCGCGGCCAGCTCAGCGCGTCGCCCGATTCACGGTGTCGGTATGCCGTCCGCTCACCCGAGTGGGCGGCATACCTGCGCTCGGGTAGACTGCCGGGACATTGCCGGCGTGGGTGGAGGACCCGCGTGCGGTATGCCGCGTCGGGTGCCAGTCCGCGGAGGCCGCGCACGGGAGTCGAGCACACGGCATACCGGAGCCCTGAAGGGCGACGCCGGGTCAGCCCACGTTAGATTCCAGGGAGCCCTGCCATGTCTTTCACCGAGTTCAAGGTCGCTGACCTGCAGCTAGCACCCGCGGGCCGTCACCAACTGCGGCTCGCCGAACACGAGATGCCCGGCCTGATGGCGCTGCGCGCGCAATACCGCGACAGCCGGCCGTTGGCAGGCGCTCGGATCGCCGGGTCGCTGCACATGACCGTCCAGACCGCCGTGCTCATCGAGACGCTCGTTGAGCTCGGTGCTTCGGTGCGGTGGGCCTCGTGCAACATCTTCTCCACCCAGGACGAGGCGGCCGCCGCAGTTGTCGTCGGTCCGACCGGGACGCCGCAGGACCCGCAGGGGGTCCCGGTGTTCGCGTGGAAGGGCGAGAGCCTCGATGACTACTGGTGGTGCACCGACCGGATCCTCACCTGGGGGCAGGACGCGGACGGACAGGCGATCGGCCCGAACATGATCCTCGACGACGGTGGCGACGCGACCATGCTCGTCCATAAGGGACGCGAATGGGAACGAGCCGGCCAGGTGCCCCCAACGACCGAGGCCGACTCCGAGGAGTTCGCCGTCTTCAAGGCGCTCGTGCGCCAGACGATGGCTGCCGACGCCGCCAAGTGGACTCGGATCGCGGCTGGCATCAAGGGGGTCACCGAAGAGACAACGACCGGGGTGCACCGGCTCTACCAACTCGCCGAGGCGGGGGAGCTGCTCTTTCCGGCGATCAACGTCAACGACTCGGTGACCAAGAGCAAGTTCGACAACAAGTACGGCTGCCGCCACTCACTCGTCGACGGACTCAACCGGGCCACCGACGTCCTCATCGGCGGCAAGGTCGCGGTCGTGTGTGGGTTCGGTGACGTCGGCAAGGGCTGTGCCCAGTCCCTCGCCGGGCAGGGTGCCCGAGTGATCGTCACCGAGGTCGACCCGATTTGTGCGCTGCAGGCCGCAATGGAGGGCTACCAGGTGGCCCGGCTCGAGGACGTCGTCGACCGCGCCGACATCGTCGTCACCGCGACGGGCTGCTTCGACGTCGTCACCGCCGCGCACATGGCTGCGATGAAGGACAAGGCGATCGTCGCCAACATCGGTCACTTCGACAACGAGATCGACATGGCCGGGCTGGCCCGCGTGCCGGGCATCGTCAAGACTGAGATCAAGCCGCAGGTGCACGAGTGGACCTTCCCGGCATCGGTAGGCGAGGACGGGAGTGAGCGCGCCGAGCACTCGGTCATCGTGTTGTCCGAAGGCCGATTGATGAACCTCGGCAATGCCACCGGCCACCCGAGCTTCGTCATGAGCAACTCGTTCAGCAACCAGACGATTGCCCAGATCGAGTTGTTCACCAAGACCGACGACTACGACCTGCAGGTCTACACGCTGCCCAAGGTCCTGGACGAGCTTGTCGCGCGGCTCCACCTGGAGGCACTCGGGGTCGAACTCACCGAGCTCACCAAAGAGCAGGCTGAATACCTGGGAGTCGACGTCGCGGGCCCGTTCAAACCCGACCACTACCGCTATTGATCGACGAGCATCGCCAGCCCCCGAACGTGTGACGGGTGTGTGATGATTCTGCACAGTCGGGGGAACCGCGGAAAGGAGCTCACGTGAAGGGCCGCGTGCTGGTTGTCGATGACGACCTCGCCCTTTCGGAGATGCTGAGCATCGTGCTGCGCCAGGAGGGACTGGACGTCACCCATGTGGCTGACGGCACCTCAGCCGTGGCCGCCTTCCGGGACTCCCGTCCGGACCTCGTGCTGCTGGACGTCATGCTTCCCGGCATGGATGGGATGGAGGTATGCCGTCGCATCCGGGCTGAATCGGGTGTTCCGATCGTCATGCTCACCGCCCGGACCGATACTGTGGACGTCGTCGTGGGACTTGAGTCGGGGGCCGACGACTACGTCGTCAAGCCGTTCAAGCCGCAGGAGCTTGTTGCCAGGATCCGGGCACGGCTGCGCCGCGGCGACGAACCCGAGCCCGAGCGGCTGGACATCGGCGACCTGCAGATCGACGTGGCCGGACATTCGGTCAAGCGAGATGGCCGGGCGCTCTCACTCACCCCGTTGGAGTTCGACCTGCTCGTAGCCCTGGCTCGCAAACCGTGGCAGGTGTTCACCCGTGAGGTGCTCCTCGAGCAGGTGTGGGGTTACCGACACGCCGGTGACACCCGCCTCGTCAACGTCCACGTGCAACGGCTACGAAGCAAGATCGAACACGACCCTGAGCGGCCGCAGATCGTCGTCACGGTCCGTGGCGTGGGCTACAAGGCCGGTCCGGCCTGAGCGGATGACCGGTTCGAGCCAGCTCCCCGGCACCGACGTCGCCTCGTCGTCCCGGGACGATCAGGGTCTGGGGTCGCTCTCAGAGTCGGCGCTGGCTCCGATCCCCGAACGGTTGGGCCAGCGGACTCCTGAGGCAGGGGCCTCGATTGTTTCGCGGTTGGTCCACGCGTGGCGACGCTCGTTGCAGTTCCGAGTCGTGACCACCACCATGATGCTTGGCATGCTCGTGCTGGGCGTCGTGGGGTCCTATCTTTACCAGCGGATCGGAGACCGCCTGGTCCAAAGTCGCACCGACCAGGCGACTGCTGAGGCGCTATCCCTCACCGAGCTCGCCCAGGCGAGGTTCTATTCCACCGACAAGACGCAGAACACCGAGGCCGTGACCGTGGCCGCCCAGTCGATCATTGCCGAAATCGCCGGCACCGAGCGATCTCGCTACGTCGTTCTGGCACGTCTGTCCACCAACGTCAGCAGCTATGTCATCAACCCCGTCGTTTCTGGGGAAGTCAACGATTCCCACATCCCTGACGAGCTGGAGACGGCCGTCGCTGAGGATCCGGCTGTTCAGAAGGTCCAGATCGTTTCGATACCCCTCACGGGGGAGTCAGACCTCGTCCCCTGTCTGGTCGTCGGACAACAGCTCGACCTCCCCCTCGCGCGCGGCACCGGCATTTACTACGTCTATCCGCTGCAGCGGGAGCGGTCCTCGCTGGCCGTTATTTCGCAGATTTTCTTGTCCGGTGGATTCGTGCTGGTGGCGCTCATCGGCGGAGTGGCCTATGTCGTCACCCGGTTGGTGGTTACGCCAGTGCGCCAAGCGGCTATGGTCGCCGAGCGGCTCGCCGCGGGACGGCTCACCGAGCGGATGGTGGCGCGCGGCGAAGATGACTTGGCCAGCTTGGCCACCTCGTTCAACGCGATGGCCGAGGGGCTTCAACGTCAGATCCGGCAGTTGGAGGATCTGTCCCGAGTGCAACAGCGTTTCGTTTCGGACGTCTCCCACGAGTTGCGCACGCCGCTCACAACGATCCGGATGGCGGGCGAACTTATCCACGATTCCCGGGCCCAGTTCGAACCCGCAGTGGCCCGTTCGGCGGAACTCCTCCGTGGCGAACTCGACCGATTCGAGGCCCTGTTGGCCGACCTACTCGAGGTGAGCCGATTCGATGCCGGCGCGGCGGTCCTCGATGTCGAGCCTACCGATCTGCGCCGGACCGTCGCCAAGGTCGTGGACGGGTGCCAGCAACTGGCCGAACGTAAGGGCAGCCGGATCACCGTGCGGGACCCCGGCGTGCCGTGCGAGGCGACCTACGATCCCCGCCGAGTCGAGCGCGTACTGCGCAACCTCATCGTCAACGGCATCGAACACGGCGAGGGGAAACCGCTCGAGATTCGGGTCGCCGGCAACGACGGGGCGGTTGCTGTCGTCGTCCGCGACCACGGGGTCGGGCTGCGCCCCGGTGAGACTGGTCTCGTGTTCAACCGGTTCTGGCGAGCCGACCCGGCCCGGGCCCGGACGACGGGCGGGACCGGGCTCGGGTTGGCTATCGCTCTGGAGGACGCTCGTCTGCATTCCGGCTGGCTGCAGGCATGGGGGGCCCCAGGAGAGGGATCCTCGTTCCGGCTTACCCTGCCGCGCGCACCCGGCACGCATATCGCGTCCTCGCCGCTCCCCTTGAAACCCATGGCCGAGTCACTAGAGGATCCGACGTGAGCCTCCGTCTCCCGTATGCCGTCCCACCCGCCGTGACACGCGGCATACCGGGCCCTCGCCGGAGCCAACCTCGGCGGCTTGAGGGCGCGCTCGTCGCCGTTGGTGCCTGCGTGGCGCTGACGGTCACGGCCTGTTCCGGGCTCCCCAACAGCAGCCCCGTGCAATCCGGCCGGAGCGTCAACGAGAAGGTGGCGCCGGAGGTGCGGATCGTCGTGTCCCCGCCCAGACCGGGGGCCAGCCAGGAGCAGATCGTCCGTGACTTCTTCCGTGCTGGTGCCGCATTCCAGGACAACGCCGACAACGGCCAACCGGTGGGCAACGCCTACCTGGCCCCTGGCTCGGTCGGACGGTGGCGGCCCGGCACATCGGTGACGGTCTTCGACCGGCTGCAGATTGTGGCCGTCGAGCAACTGCCCGGCGACCAGGTCCGCGCGACTGTCGGTGTGGTCGCGACCGTCGACCACACCGGGCACTATCGAGAGGCTGCGCCAGGAACGGTGGCGCAGGTCGTGCTTGGATTGGTGCGGGTCTCCGGTGAGTGGCGGATTGAGCTGCCGACAGAGGGGTTTGGACTCTGGCTCAACACCGATGACTTCGGGCGGGTCTTCGACCCACACCGGGTCTACTACCCGACAGCCGGGGGCAAGCATCTCGTGCCGGACGTGCGGTGGTTCGCGGGCGGTCCCCGGCTGGTCACAGCCTTGGCGCGGGCCCAGCTCGGGCCGGTGCCCAGCTATCTTGCCGGGGCGGTGGACACGGGTTTCCCGGGCGATGTCACCTTGGCGGTGGACGCAGTGAGCGTCGAGAACGGTATCGCCACCGTTGTGCTCACTCCTCCCGCCAGCGCCACCGACGTCGCACACCGCCGAGCAATCTGGGCGCAACTGGTGGCGACCCTCCTGCCGGTGCCTGGTGTCACGGCGGTGGCCGTCGAAGTGCAAGGGGCCGGGAGGCTCACCGTGCCGGAGGTGGTCGGCACGCTGCGGTCCCCCTCTGACGTGGGCTTCGGTGCAGAACCGCTGCCGCTGCCTCGCACCGTATTGTTGCGGACGGGTGAACGGCTGGCCTCGATCGACGTGAGCAGACTGGACGATCTGGACAGCCTGGGACCGACGAAGAGTCCTTCGAGCGCCACTACGGTCACCGGCCCGACCGCCTCTGCCGGCGGAAACGCGGCGTCTCCTGGCTCGTCACCGGCTGCCGACCTGCCGAGCATCCCCACGGCATACGTCGGTCTGGCCGTTTCGGCCGACGGCGCCGACCTGGCGGCAGTGGCGGCGGATGGCGGCGAGTTGGCGCGATGGCATGACCGTGGGCGGGTGTCGGTGCCCGCGCTCGCTCCGGTGATGCTTCGACCCGCCTATGACGCGCTGGGGCGACTGTGGGTCGCAGGCAACAGTGCCGACGGTGGGCAGCTGTGGACCTTCGACGCGCGGGCACCGCTGGACATCGCGGCGCCGGTGGCGGCGCCGTGGCTCGCTGGGCGGGTGCTCGTCGCTGTTGCGGTGTCTCGGGACGGGAGCCGCGTCAGCACAGTGAGCACAGCTCTGGACGGCGCTGACGTCCGCTTGGACGTGGCTGGCGTTGTGCGCGATGGCTCGCACCGGCCGATGGCTCTGGCTGAGCCATATCGGCAAGGTGATCCCTTGGCCCGGATCAGCGACGTCGTGTGGATCGACGACACGACGATGGCGGCGCTTGGCTCGGTTGGCAACGACGATGCGCCGCGACCTTGGATCGTCCAGCTCGGACAGGGAATCGGGCTACGGCGCATCGGCATTGCCGACCCCGCGACGAACCTCATTCCGGTGGCGGCAGGCGCTCGCTACCTCGTGTCCACGAGCGGTCCGCGAGGGATTGTCGCCGTTGCCCAGCCGGGTGGCGTGCATGTCCGTATCGGCGGCTCGTGGCGTGCCGTCGAGGGGGTCAACGAACTCGCCGTCCCCCCGTCCGGTTGATGCTTGCGTGTCCGAACTGGCAAGGCTGTCCACAGGCCCCCGGCCCATCGTCCCGGCATCCACAGGCGGATCGAACTCCGGTGCGTCCAGCGCACGGTTAGGCGAGCATCGCCGTCGTGAAGGCGATGAGTCTGCTGGGGAAGGGGTGGCGTGAGCTGCTCGACCTCATGCTGCCGGTCGAATGTGGGGGCTGCGGTCGCGTTGGCACCGGCTGGTGTCCCCTCTGTGCCATGGAACTACGCGTGGTGACCTTCCCGGAGCCACGGCATACGCCGCCCTCGCCTTCTCCGCCTGGGATGCCGCCAGTGGTCGCGGCCGGCCGGTATGAAGGCCCGTTGCGGGCCGCGATCGTCGCCGCCAAGGACGCTGGCCGGGCGGACCTGCGGCCGATGCTGGCTACCCTCCTCGCGCCGGCGATCGAGCTGGCCGCCGGGACCGCGCCGCACGCGGTGCTCGTGCCGATGCCCTCGTCGGGGGCGGCGGTCCGCCGCCGAGGAGAGGCCACGGTTGTCGAGTTGCTGCGGCATACTTCGCCCCTCCTCCGCCACGGTCACCCGGTCGTGACGGCACTCGGCCCCGCGCGGCAGCTTGCCGACCAGGCGGGTTTGGACAGCGCGGCACGGGCGGCGAATCTTCTTGGGGCGTATGCCGTCTCACCGAGGCACGGAGCCCTGCTGGCGGGACGAGAGGTGGTGCTGGTCGATGATGTGGTCACGACCGGGGCCACGCTCACCGAGGGTGCTCGGGCGCTGCGGGCCGCGGGTGCTCATGTCGTCTCCGCGGCCGTGGTGGCCGCAACTGAACGCCGACACAGGCGATCTCGTGGCCTAGTGGCTTGATCGGCAGAACCCGACTACGGTGGAAGGACACCGTCCGAGACGTCTGGAGGTGATGGTCAGGTTCGCGGGGTCTGCCCGGCCCGCTACCTCGTCACGTCACACGTCTAGGAGGAATTGTGGACATCGTCGTCACCGGTCGTCACACGCAGGTCTCCGATCGTTTCCGGACATACCTGGACGACAAACTGGCCAAGGTTGCGCAGGTCGCCCCCAAGGTCACCCGGGTCGACGTCGTGGTCACCCACGAGCGGACCCCACGCAACTCGGAATTCGTCGAACTCACCTGCCGGGATCGTGGGTCGGTCGTGCGGGCCGAGGCATCCAGCGACGACAAGTACAACGCGCTCGACCAGGCTATCGAGAAGTTGCTCGAGCGGTTGCGCCGGGCTAGCGGACGGCGTCGGGCCGCCGTGCGAGCGCCCCGGCCGGAAGTGGCCGCGATCCCGGTTGGCGACCTGGCGGCCCCGCCCGCAGCACCGGGCGATAACGGCTCACCGGATGCTCCCGATGCGGCGACCGGCCCGTTCGGCGCCGTGGGTGATTCCCCGATCGAGGTCCGCGAGAAAGTCCACTCCAGCACACCGATGAGCCTGGCCGAAGCGGTCAATCAGATGGAGTTAGTCGGCCACGACTTCTATCTGTTCAACGACGCCGACACGGGCAAGGCGAGCGTCGTCTACCGTCGGCGCGGCTGGTCCTACGGCGTCATCCACCTTGATCCGGTCCCGGGTGACTGACCACGTCCGACGTCCGGACTTGGCGCGACCGACCCGGCGACCGTCCGGGGGCCAGAGTCGAGGTCAGTCGTCCGGCTGAAGCGTGGCTCAACCAAGCCGTGTCATGATGACCAGGTGACCGATGGCTGGCCCCCTGAACACCCGATCCGGGTGCTGATCGCCGACGACCACGCGCTGTTCCGTAAGGGACTTCGCACCGTCCTTGAGCTCGATGGCGACATCGTCGTCATCGACGAAGCCGACGACGGGATGGCCGCCGTCGAGCGCGCGGAGGCGACGGTTCCCGATGTCGTCCTCATGGACGTCCGGATGCCCCGGTGCGGTGGGATCGAGGCATGCCAGGCGATTCGCGAGCGTGTGCCATCCGCGCGTATCGTCATGCTGACCATGTCCGACGAGGAGTCCGACCTTTTCGAGGCTGTCCGGGCGGGCGCGAACGGCTACGTCCTCAAAGACGTCCCCGGTGACGAGATCGCCGCGGGCATCCGGGCCGTGCACGCGGGCGACTCCCTGATCTCTCCTTCGATGGCGTCCAAGCCGCTGGCCGAGTTCGCCCAGATGCGCCGACGAGACGTCGAGGTGGTCGGTGGCCATCTGCCCAAGCTCACTGAGCGCGAGATCGAGGTGCTCGGCTTGGTCGCCCGTGGCCTGGGTAACCGCGAGATCGGCCGCGAGTTGTTCATCTCCGAGAACACCGTGAAGAACCACGTCCGCAACATCCTCGAGAAGCTCCAGTTGCACACCCGTATGGAAGCGGCCATGTATGCCGTGCAACAGAACCTCATCCACCCGCCCACCGCGGGGTGAGCACCCGGCAGACCGGCATGGCGTGGCGGCGCTGCTGCGGTGAGCGATACGGTCCGGGACGCGGTGTCTGATGCGCGAACTGACTCTCGCCCAAGCCCGCAGGATCGCGCTGGCGGCGCAGGGCTTCGCGACGCCCCGCCCCGCACCCGGCCACGTGACCACTCGTCACCTTCAGTCGGTGGTGGCCACGATCGGGGTTGTCCAGATCGACTCGGTCAACGTCCTGACCCGGAGCCACTATCTGCCGTTTTTCAGCCGCTTGGGTCCCTATGACCGGGGCGCCCTCGACCGGATGCGTGATGTAGCGCCGCGTCGCCTAGTCGAATACTGGGCGCACGAGGCAGCGCTCATCAGCCCAGCCATCTGGCCGCTGTTCGCCGGTCGGATGCACGCCGCCGAGGCCGAGGCGTGGGGCGGGATGCGCCAGGTGCGCGACGAGCAGCCGGGGCTGGTCGAGGCCGTGCTGGACGAGGTGAACAGGCGCGGACCGACGACCTCCCGCGAGGTCGAAGCCGCTCTGGCCCACGATGCCCCGCGCTCACGCGAGGAGTGGGGGTGGAACTGGTCGGAGGTCAAGCGGGCCTTGGAGTGGTTGTTCTGGTCGGGGCAGGTGGCCTCGGCCGGACGCACGACCCAGTTCGAGCGCCGGTATGCCGCCCTTGACCGGGTCGCGCCGGCGCCTCACCGAGCGGCGTGGGCAGCTCGCGGGCAGGACCGGACCGAGACCGAGGCGATCGTCGAGCTGGTGCGAATCGCCTCGCGCGCCATGGGAATTGCCACCGAGGCGAGCCTAGCCGACTACTTCCGCCTTACCCGGGCTCAGGCCCGGACCGCCATCGCGGACCTGCTCCGGGAGGGGACCCTCCAGGAGGTGTCCGTCCCCGGGTGGCGGGACACGGCATACCTGGACTCGCGCGCTCGCATCCCTCGGAAAGTGCACGTGGCCGCGTTGGTGAGCCCGTTCGACTCGCTCGTCTGGCATCGGCCACGGACGGAGGCGTTGTTCGGGGTCCGCTACCGGATCGAGATCTATACGCCGGCCCAGCAGCGGGTCCACGGCTACTACGTGCTGCCGTTCGTCTACGGCGACACGATCGTCGCCCGGGTCGATCTCAAGGCCGACCGGCCCGCCGGGGTGTTGCGTGTACCGCAGCTGACGTGGGAGCCCGGCGCTCCGCCCGAGGCAGCCGAGGCATTAGCCGGTGAACTGGCCTCGCTCGCTGCCTGGCTGCACCTGGCGGAGGTCGCCAAGCCGGCCAACCTGCGGATCCCGTCGTCCGTCGGCTAGGCAGCACGTCGCCCGGGCCGCGCGTCCGCTACCGTCCCGTCCCATGACCCCCGCCGCGTCGCCCGGAGCAACTCCCCAGGGGATCCATCGCGCCTGGTGGGTCGCGCTTGCCGTGTTGGGGGCGCTGGTGGCGGCCGCGGGCTTCCGGTCCTCCACGGGCGCGCTGCTCGAGCCGCTTGAGCACGAGTTCGGCTGGAGCCGGACGATGACCTCGGGGGCCGTCACGGCCAACCTGATCATCTACGGCCTCACCGCCCCCTTCGCGGCCGCTCTCATGGAGCGCCTAGGGCTGCGCCGCGTCATCGTCACCGCGTTGTTGCTCGTCGGGATCGGCAGTGGCTTGACGACGGTCATGACCGCGCCGTGGCAGCTGTGGGTCCTCTGGGGCGGGTTCGTCGGCGTGGGGACGGGCGCCATGGCGTTGGTCCTTGGTTCAGTTGTGGCCAACCGCTGGTTCGCCACGCGCCGCGGCTTGGTGACCGGCCTGTTTTCGGCGGCCTCCTCGACGGGGCAGCTGGTCTTCCTCCCGTCGATCGCCGCACTCGTGGCCGGGCCGGGGTGGCGGTATGCCGCGCTCGTCGTTTCCGGGGCAGCCTTCGCGTTGATCCCGGTCGTCGTCCTGGTCGTCGCCGACTACCCGGCCGATGTGGGAACCCGACCTTATGGGCCAGCCCCCGACGCCGAGGCGAAGGCGACCAACGACGCCACGGTGACGCGCGAGGAGGAGGTTGGCGGACGGCATACGGGGATTGCGGCGGCAACTGCCCCGGGACCGTCGCCGGCGCGCCTCGCCCTGCGCACGCTCGGGGAGGCGAGCCGCGGTATGCCGTTCTGGCTGCTCGCTGGGACGTTCTTTGTCTGCGGCTGGTCGACGAACGGCCTCATCGGCACCCACTTCATCCCGGCAGCCCACGATCACGGGATGCCGCCGACGACCGCGGCCGGGCTACTCGCGCTTATCGGCATCTTCGACATCGCCGGGACCGTCGCCTCAGGGTGGCTCACCGACCGGGTCGACCCGCGGCTACTCCTGCTCGCCTACTACGTCCTGCGCGCACTGTCGCTGCTCGTCGTGCCCAGCGTGCTGGGGCCGGACGTCGAGCCGAGCCTGTTCCTCTTCATCGTGTTCTATGGGCTGGACTGGGTGGCGACCGTGCCGCCGACGATGGCCCTGTGCCGACACCATTTCGGCCTGGCCCGGTCGAGCATCGTGTTCGGTTGGGTGTTCGCCGCGCACATGGTCGGTGCCGGGATCGCCGCAACGTATGCCGGGTGGATCCGCCAGTCGACCGGCGACTACTTCTGGGCCTGGCTGACCGCCGGAATCCTTTGTCTCGTAGCGGGATTCGCGTGCCTGGCAATCCCGCGTCGAGCAGCGGACGACGCGGCATCGCTGTCCGCGCCGACCGGAACCTCCGGCTCGGGCGCTCAGCGCGGATCGGCCGCGAGCAGCTCGGTGTAGACCCCGTCGGTCAGCGTCCCGTCGATCCGGCGCCAGGCCTGCCGGTCGCGACCCCACTCCCGCAGCCCAGCCCGGCGCATGATCGCCACCGAGGCATCGTTGTCGGCATCGGCACCGGCATGCACGCGGGTGACACCCAACCCGCCCTCGGCTCGCGGCCGGAAGGCGTGCGCGATGACGTGGGGGAGCGCTTCGCCGACACAGCCGTGGCCCCGCGCCGACGGGAACACCCAGTAGCCGAGTTCGGCGTCGAAATCGATCGGCCCGTCGCCGCGGTGGAACAATCCGACCGAGCCGAGCGCTTGGTCCGTGGTGCGGTCGGCGATGCACCAGTCCAGCGAGCACGCTTCGTCGCGGAAGCGCTCCTTGCGGGCCAGCCAGGCGTCGAAGTCGTCGTGCCCCGGCTGGGCACCCGCGGGCATGAACCGCAGGGCCGCCTCGTCCGGGTTGTCGGCTGGGTGGGGCCGGTCGCTCGCTCGCCAGGGTCGCAGCCTCAGCCGTTCGGTCTCGATGACAGGGGCAACGAGGGGACGGACCCGTTGGCGCTCGCGGTCGTCGCTGGCCAGCAGATCGAACACGAGGGCGTCCGCGGGTGGTTCGTCCGGGTGGGTGTATGCCGCCCGCTCCCGTCCGCAGGCGAGGAAGCCCGCTGCTCGCAGCACCCGCGCCGACTCGGGGTTGGTCGCGTCGACGACGGCCCGCAGGGCTCGCAGACCCAGCCCCCCGGAGGCCCGCTCTGGGTCGGCGAAGGCCGTCGCGACGGTGAGGTCCAGGCCTGCGGTCATCAGCCCCCGCCCCCGCCATTGAGGGAGCAGCCAGTAGCCGAGCATTCCCGTGCCTGCCGTTCTGGGGTGGCCGAGTTGGGTCAGCACAATGGCCCCCAACACCTCGTCGGTATGCCGGTCGGCCAAGGCCCAATGGATCGTGTGGCCCTCGGCGGCGCCGGAGCGTTGCTCGGTGAGCCAGGCGGCATACCGGTCGCGGGTCGGCAGGCCGCGGGTGAGGAAGCGAGCCGCGCGGGCGTCCCGGGCCTCGGGCAGGAACGACTCGTCATCCTCGCGGAACTCGCGCAACCGGACTCGGTCGCCCTCGACGGCAGGCACGTGGATCCACGCAGCCCGCGGGTGCAGCGGCTCGTCGTGCCGCAGGGTCGCATGCCACATGTCCCGCGGGCGACCGGCGTGGTCCAGGCCGTTGCCACGGACGAGCGTCGGAGTGTCGAAACCGCACGCCCACGCGATCCGACGAGACCCCCAGTTGCCGACCTCGGCCCGCCATTGAACGACCTCGACCCCCTGGGCGAAGGCCCAGCCGGCCAGGAGCCGCACGGCGCGGGACATCACGCCAGCACCGCGGGCGTCGGGGTGCAGCGCAAACCCGACCTCGCACCGGCCTGCCGATCGGTCGAAGAGGCCGATCGTGCCCAGGTAGGTCCCGTGCGGATCGCGGATGGCCCACTCCCGCCGACCGTCTGGATCGAGCCACCCCTTCTGAACCCGGGTGAGGAACTCGGTGGCGTGCTGCGGAAGATACGGGCGCGGCACTGGCACCCACCGCTGCATCTCGGGGCTGGCGCATTGTTCGGCGATCCGGTCCGCGTCATCGGGCCGGTGCGCCCCGATCGTGATGACGCCATCGGTGAGGACCGGAACGCACTCCGGGTAGCCGGGTGCGTCGTCGGCGACGGCGGGCGGCGGAGCTGCTTCGGCGGGATGGGGCGCGGGCGGCATACCGCTCAGCCTGGCGCCCTGGTATGCCGCGCGGCAATCCGATTCCGCCCACGGCAGCACCGGGAAGGCATGGAGGCGAGACCACCGTCTGCGGGTCGGGTCGGCCGCACCGAGACGGGTTCGCCATACTGACAGGCGTGTCCGACTCGCAACCGCCGCGCCTTGCGCGCCCCGTCGGCCGTCATCGAGCTCGCCCTCGGGCCGGTTCGGGGGCTGGTTCGGGCGCCACGCCCGCTGGTGCTGATGGTTCGGGCGCAGCGGTGGTGACCCGGCGGGTGGCGATGGCCGCCTTCGGTGGGGCCGCTGTCGGTGGGCTCGCCGAGCTGATGACCGACCGAACACCCGCCCCGGCACCCGTGGCCGCGCCGGTCGGCACCTCGGCGACATCGGCTCCCACAGCCACGAGCCGGACAATCAGCGCCACCACGGCCACGTCCGCTCCGTCCAGTGCGCCGACGCCAGACCCGACGCCCACGACTACCCCGAGTGCCGCTCCGTCGACGGCCCCGGGCACGCCGTTCCCCGCCGACGATGCCTTGCGGGGCACGTTGTCGGCCCTGCCGCGGGGGAAGAACGTCGCATTCGGTGTGGGTGTGCTCGACGCCCGCACCGGTCGGCAGTTCGTCTTCGAGGTCGGCGCGCCATTTGAAATGGCCAGCACGGTGAAGGTCGACATCCTGGTCGCGACCTATCTGCGGGCGGCCGACGCCGGCCGCCAACTCACGGCGAATGAGAAATCGCAGGCGTCCACGATGATCCGCAACTCCGACAACACGGCGGCCACGGCGCTGTTCCGGGCCGCCGGACGCGCCCCGGGCATGGCCAAGGTTTATAGCCGAATGGGCATGGGCGCGACCCGATCCGCGGCCTCGTGGGGTTTGACCACGACGACCCCAGGTGACCGGCTCGTTGTGCTGGATGCGCTGGCGCGTGGCGTGGGAGCGTTGTCCGCCCAGGATGGTGCCCAGATCCTCGGACTCATGCGAGCCGTGGCCGCCGACCAACGCTGGGGGGTGGGTGGTGCGGCTCGGGCGGGCGAGACGGTGGCCGTGAAGAACGGGTGGCTGCCGCGCCGGCCGGTGGATCGTCTCGACCTCGGGCCTGCTCACCGGGGCGAACACCGACCTGCGTCTGGCCGTCTGCAGCCGCGGGCATGCCACTCAGGCTGCCGGAATCGCCTTCATCGAGCAGGTGCTACGGACCGCACGCGAGCAGTTGGGCGTGTAGCCCCCTGGCGCCCCGGGCACCGTCCGCTCGGAGAAGCCGCCCAGGAGGCCGGGTGCGCGGCATACCGGCGTAGGGTCCCATCGGCGCGGAACCGCAGCGGCGCCGGGATCCGTTGGTGAGGTGACCTGCGTGCCCTGGCACTACCCTGGGTGTCTGGCTCGTGTCCGTTTCGTCTGCGGCTCTGCACAGCCGCCCCTGTTTTGTCGTTCGAGGAGTTCCTGTGGCCAAGGTGTTCGAGAAGTTGCTGCGTGCCGGCGAGGGCCGGGTCGTCAAGCGGCTCGAAGCGGTGGCCGCGCAGGTCAACGTCCTCGAGGAGGACTTCGAGAAGCTCACCGACGCCGAGTTGCGCGGTGAAACCGACACGTTCAAGAAGCGTTTGGCCGACGGCGAGAGCCTTGACGCAATCTTGCCCGAGGCGTTCGCCGCCGTGCGGGAGGCGTCCAAACGGACCTTGGGCAAGCGGCACTTCGACGTGCAGATCATGGGCGGAGTAGCCCTGCACCAAGGCAATGTCGCCGAGATGCGGACCGGTGAAGGCAAGACCCTCGTCGCCACTTTGCCGTCGTATCTCAACGCCCTGACCGGCAAGGGCGTGCACGTCATCACGGTCAACGACTACTTGGCCGAATATCAGTCCGAGCTCATGGGCCGCATCCACCGGATGCTCGGTCTGGAGACCGGGTGCATTCTGGCCTCGATGACGCCCGACCAGCGGCGGGCCGAATATGCCAAGGACATCACCTACGGGACGAACAACGAGTTCGGCTTCGACTACTTGCGGGACAACATGGCGTGGACGACCGCCGAGTTGGTCCAGCGTGGGCACCACTACGCCATCGTCGACGAGGTCGACTCCATCCTCATCGACGAGGCTCGCACGCCGCTCATCATCTCCGGGCCAGCCGACCAGGCCACCAAGTGGTACGTCGAGTTCGCCAAGATCGCCCAACGACTCGTCCGCGGCGAGTTGGAGTCGGGCGAGGGCGATTACGAGGTCGACGAGAAGAAGCGGACGATCGGCGTCCTCGAACAGGGCATCGCCAAGGTCGAGGACCTGCTGGGCATCGACAACCTCTACGAATCGGTCAACACCCCGCTCATTGGCTTCCTCAACAACGCCATCAAGGCCAAGGAACTGTTCAAGCGCGACAAGGATTACGTCAACATGGACGGTGAGATCCTCATCGTCGACGAACACACCGGCCGCATGCTGCCGGGCCGGCGGTACAACGAGGGGATGCACCAGGCCATCGAGGCCAAAGAGGGCGTCGAGATCAAGAACGAGAACCAGACCCTCGCCACTATCACCCTGCAGAACTACTTCCGGATGTACTCCAAGCTCGCTGGCATGACCGGCACTGCCCAGACCGAGGCGGCCGAGCTCAACTCCATCTACAAGCTCGGCGTGATCACCATCCCGACGAACATGCCGATGATCCGCATCGACCAGCCCGACTTGGTCTACCGCACCGCAGACGCCAAGTTCGAGGCCGTCGTCGAGGACATCGTCGAGCGCCACGCCGAGGGCCAGCCGATCCTTGTCGGCACGGTATCGGTCGAGAAGAGCGAGCACCTGTCCAACCTGCTCCGTCGCCGCGGGGTCCGTCACGAGGTGCTCAATGCCAAGCAGCATGCTCGCGAGGCCGCGATCGTCGCCGAAGCCGGGCGGCTCGGTGCGGTGACCGTCGCGACGAACATGGCCGGCCGTGGCACTGACATCATGCTCGGCGGCAATTCGGAGTTCCGCGCCGTCCAGGAGCTCAAGCGTCGGGGACTGGACCCGGAGGAGACCCCGGAGGAGTACGAGGCGGCCTGGGACGACGCCCTGGCGGCCGCCGAGGCCGCCGTGGCCAAGGAGCTCGACGAGGTGAAGGATCTCGGCGGGCTCTATGTCCTGGGCACCGAGCGGCACGAGTCGCGGCGCATCGACAACCAGTTGCGGGGCCGCTCGGGTCGTCAGGGTGACCCGGGGGAGTCGCGGTTCTACCTGTCCTTGCAGGACGACCTCATGCTGCGCTTCAACGCAGGGATGGTCGACCGGGTGATGCAGACCGCCCGGATCGAGGACAGCGTCCCGATCGAGTCCAAGATCGTCAGCCGCTCGATCGCCGGGGCGCAGAGCCAGGTCGAGGCGCAGAATTACGAGATCCGCAAGAACGTCCTCAAGTACGACGACGTCCTCAATCGCCAGCGTCAGGTCATCTACGCCGAGCGTCGTCAGGTCCTCGAGGGCGCCGACATGGAGGAGCAGATCCGCCACTTTGTCAACGACGTCGTCGCGGCATACGTCTCCTCCGCCACGGCCGAGGGGTATGCCGATGATTGGGACCTCGACCAGTTGTGGACGGCCCTGCGCACCTTGTTCCCGGTGTCGATCACGGTCGACGACGTGGCGCAGCGGGCGGGTGGCCGCACGGCGATCTCGCGTGAGGTGCTTCTCGAGGAGCTGACCAACGACGCGCACCACGCCTATGACCAGCGCGAGGCGCTGCTGGGCGAGGAGAACATGCGCGAGATCGAGCGTCGGGTCGTCATGTCGGTCTTGGACCGCAAGTGGCGTGAGCACCTCTACGAGATGGATTACCTCCAGGAGGGCATCGGTCTGCGGGCCATGGCGCAGCGTGACCCGCTCGTGGAGTACCAGCGTGAGGGATTCCAGCTCTTCGAGGCGATGATGGACGGGATCAAGGAGGAGTCGGTGGGCTTCCTCTTCAACGCCCCAGTCCAGATCGAGCAGGCTCCCGAGCCCACGCCCGCGCCGCGGCCGGTGCGAGTGAGCGACCTGGTCAAGGGTCTGGCCGGTTCGGGCGGGTCCGTCCAGGATGCCGCGGACGACGACGCGGATGACGATGACGTGGTGGACGAGGACGACCCAGCGGGTATGCCGTCCGCTGCCGACCCGCTCGCGGGCACGGCTTTCTCTCGGACGACGCCGGGCGTCACCGTCAGAGGTTTGGAGCAGAACCGCCAGGCGGCCCGGCTGCACTACTCGGCGCCCAGCGAGAGCGGTTCGGTCGAACACCGAGACGTGGAAGCGGACGGCGGGTCCGTCCCGAACTCTGGCGGCTACCGCAGACCGACGCCGCGCAGGTCGAGCAAGAAAGGCCGACGCCGCGGGAAGTAGGTCCCAGCGCGAGTCACCCCACCGACAGCTCGGTGACTACCCACCGCCGATCCAGTCCCTCAAGGCGCAAGGCCATGGCCCGGACGCGGTCCTGATGGACCACGACGGCGGCCGCTTCGACGACGCCGTCGGTAGGCTCTTGGACCCGGACTCGACGGACGACGGCGGGCCGCCGAGATGCCGGACCTCGTCTCAGGGCGACCGCTGACCGGCGGCAGATCGCGGCATACACATCGGGGGAGGTCCACCGACTGACCTGCGGCGGGGGTCGCAGGCCGCTCATCACCTCGACCAGCGCCTGAGCGAGCGCGGTAACGACTGGCCGCGGGTCTGGCAGATCCGAGCGCAACGTGGGTTGGCGGTCGGACGCGAGGTCGGCGACGTCACGGAAGTCCAGCGCCAGGCTGTCCTGGACGAAGTTGCCCGCACGAGGGCCGAATACCTCGTCCGGGGGCAGCACCGGAGGGCGGCTCTCGGGCACCGGAATCACGTGAACCCGACGGGCGCTCGCGATCAAGGCTGAGGTCACTGGGGACGTCGGGTGAGAGGTCACTGCAATACCCCCGGCGTGTAGAGGGCCGACGCCGGGGAAGCCGCGGCGGCCGTCGGTGGGACCAGGCGCTGGCCCGGCACGATGAGGGCCGGGTCGGGACCGATGACGTGGCGGTTGGCGGCATACCACCGGGGCCATTCCGCAGCGATCTGCGCCGCCGACGCTCCCGGACCCAGCCGTGCGGCAGCGATATCCCACAACGTGTCCCCGCGCCGGACGGTATGAACTTTCGCTGACTCCGGGACTTGCCGGGGGGTTCGCTCAAGTGCACCAATATCCACAGGCGTGGCCGCGGGAGGATTGGGCGGGAGCGGGACGAACCCTGGCTCGGGAGCCGAGGGGACCGGCCCCGCCGGTCGATCGACGGACGGGTCGGCCAGCGGGTGGAACGCTGGGTCGGGGGCCGACTCGGCGGCGTGGTCCGTTCTGTGGTCCTGGACGGCGACCGCCGTATGGAGCGGAACTGCCGACCGGTCGTGCGCGGTGGCTTGAACCGGGGACACCGCGGTGGCGAGTGCCGTCCCAGCGGCGAGCGCAACAGCGCGGCGCACGACTTTCGGCGTGATCCGTCGGGCCACCATTGACCCTACCGAGCCGATCACGCCGGGCACCTCGCTCAGGGCGGCCGCGACCGTGGCCAGGCCTAGCCATCCGGTCAGCAGCGCTCCGAGGGCCGCCACGATGAGAAGCAGCACATCTGCCGGATCCCAGATGAGCTGCTGACGCAGGGCGGTCCAGGTGGTGCGAGCGATGGCAGTGAAGACCCATGCGCATCCCACCCACCCCACCATGCTGGCCAGCGCAACCGAGAGGGCCCGGCGGGTGGACCTCACCGAAGGTGTCACAGTGACCCCACTCTCTTCTCTTAGATAACGTTTGCCTATGTTTGCCTATGACAGACTGTATTGTCAAGTGTTGGCCGAGAAGGCCTTATCGCCGAATGGCAGGATGAAGCCATGCGCTGGGAACGTCTCTTCGCCGACCTCGAAGCTCAGCTCGTCGCCGAGGCCGACACGGAGCTGGCCGCGGAGGTGGCCGATCGGACGCGGCGGGAACGTGCCCTGCTGGGCCTTCAGGAGCGGCTGACCGCCGTACGCCCCGGGTCGGTCATCACGAGCGAGGTGCGCGGGCTCGGGACTGTCCGCGCCAGGGTGGTCGATGTGGGTGCCGACTGGGTGCTCCTGGAGTCGGGACTGGAGCGCGCCGTCCTGGTGCCTTTCGACGCCCTGATCTCGGTGGTGGGGCTGGCCGGTCGCTTGTCGCCGGTGAGCGCGGTGGCCAAGGCATTCACCTTTGGTTCGGCCTTGAGGGCGATTAGTCGCGATCGGGCGGTCGTCATGGTGGTCGACGTCCAGGGAGCGCGTCGGTCTGGGACGATCGACGGGGTCGGCCATGATGCGCTCGACCTGGCTGAACACCCGACGGACCTGCCTCGGCGGCCCGAGCATGTCGGCGACATCCGGACTATTCCGTTCGCCGCCGTGGGTGCCGTTCAGCGGGTCTGACGTCTGGGATTTGTTCCCGCCTCAGCTGTCGAGTGGCTCCTCGTCCTCACTGGCGCCCCCCAAGGGGTGAGCGATGACGAATTCTCGGGTGACGGCGTACATTCGTTGGATGTAGTCCTCCAACTGCTGGCTCTCCACGCGCCACTGTCCGCGGCCGCCGACCTTGATCGCGGGCAGGTCACCCGATCGCACCAGTGCGTAGGCCTGCGCTGAGGAGATGTTCAGGATCTCGGCCACGTCGGCGAGCTGGAGGAACCGCGGCGGCATACCGCACAGTGTAGGCGGCCATGGCCGCGCTGCTGCCCGTCATCCACAGAGGTCGTGAGATATCCACAAGTGCGTCTTGGGGCGGTAGAAGGTCCGCCGACAAAACACCACAATGGGTCTGTGAGCACCTATGGGGGACAAATCGGACCGGCGAGTAGTCCGGCAACGCGGCTGCAGCGCCCGTCCTGGCGCGACAGTCGGCTTATCGTTGGCATCTCCCTCGTCTTGCTGGCCACGGCCCTGGGCGCCAAGGCCGTCGCCAGCGCGGATGACCGAGTACCTCGGTACGCCGCAGCGACCACCATCAAGCCGGGAGACCGGCTTGATACGGGGACCTTGATGCGGGTCGAGGTCCTTCTGGACGATCCGCTCGCGGCATACCTTTCCGCGCAGAGTCCACTCCCGGCCGACGCGTTCGCCCTGCGGGAAGTGCGAGCGGGCGAGTTGGTTCCCGTCTCGGCCGTGGGGACCAGTGCTCAGGTGGGCGTGCAGCCGGTCACGGTACGGGTCGACGCTGACTCGGTTGCCGGGTTGGTGACGGGGTCGGTCGTCGATGTCTGGGTGAGCCCCCGCGATCCTGCCTTGGCGCAGGAGCATTATCTTCCGGCTGCTCTGGCCCTGCATGCCGTCACGGTGGCCTGGATCCCCACCGATCAGGGGTCGTTCGGTGTCTCCGCCAGCTCCTCCGCCGTGGCGCTGCTCGTGTCGGCGGCAGATGTGCAGAAGCTGATTGCGGCGCAGGACTCGCGGTCGCGGGTGACCCTCGTGCCTGTCCCCGGGTCGTTACACGGGCGCGGCTCGTGAGCGCCTTGGTGCCATCGGTGCTCACGGCCGTCGCAGCGAAGTGGGACGGACCGGTCGTGGCCGCGGTGGAGGCGTCCCGGGAGCTCAGCATCGCCCGGAGGTGTGCCGATTTGGCAGATCTGCTCGCCGCTGCGGCATCCGGGTTGGGCCGCGTGGCCCTGGTGTCCGGGCAGTTGCGCGGTCTCACGCTCACCTCCGTGGCAACGCTTCGGGATTCAGGCGTGGAGGTTGTCGGGCTTGCCGATCCCGGCGACGAGCAGGACGAAGTGCGGCTGCTGCAGTTGGGAGTGCACTCGGTGGTCGCAGCGACCGCGCCGGCTGCGGTGTTGGTCGGTGCGCTGCTCCATGCTGCGGGCCAGCCCGGCGGCGACATGCGGTGGGCCCCGGACAGGTTCGGGTCCGACCGGCACGAGGAGCCACTCGGGGGCTGGGTGCCCAGTCCCCGCGCGGCCGACGGCTCCGACACCCACGCCGACTCCCCGAGGAACGGATTCGCGACAGACGGCGCCGCGGTGGAGAGCCCCGATCCTGTTCGTGAGAAGCCAGGCCGAGTGGTAGTCGTCTGGGGGCCGAACGGCTCGCCGGGTCGCACCGCCGTGGCAGTCAACGTCTCGGTCGAGCTTTCGTTGCTTGGGCGGACCGTGCTTCTGGTCGACGGCGATACCTACGGCGGTTGCGTGGCGCAAACCCTGGCGCTGTTGGATGAGGCGCCGGGCATTGTGGCGGCGGCGCGATCAGCCGATCAAGGATCTCTAGACCGGGCAGCGCTGGCCCGCTTCGCCGTGCAGGTGAAACCTGGTCTGCGAGTGCTCACCGGAATTGCCAAGGCCGAGCGGTGGCCAGAGATTCGCGCCGCGGCGTTGGAACGGGTGCTCCTCGTATGCCGTTCGCTCGCCGATGATGTCATTGTCGACGTGGGGTTCTCGCTCGAGGACGACGAGGAATTGAGCTACGACACGCAGGCTCCTCGACGCAACCAAGCCACGCTCACCGCGCTGGCGGCGGCTGACACCGCGATCGCCGTTGGTGGCTGTGACCCGATCTCATTACAGCGTCTCGTGCGTGGCCTGCATGAGCTCGGCACGGTCCGCGCACCGGTGCCTATGGTCGTGATCAACCGGTTGCGCCCTGGACCGGTCGGCTCACCGCCAGGCAGGCTGGTGGCCGATGCGTTGGCGAGATTCGCCGGGGTGACCGACGTGGACTTCATCCCTGACGACCCGTCGGCCTTCGACGCGGCGATGCTGGCCGGCCGTGCTCTTGCAGAGATAGCGCCGACAGCTCCCGGGCGTCGCGCGCTCATGGAGCTGGCCGCTCGTCTGAACTCGGCTGCGCCCATCGGATCCCCCGGGCTGTCCGCAAGTCCGGGCTCGGACTCACGACGTGGGCGGCGGCAGACCGAACGGCGGTGGGGCCGGAGACGGCGCTGAGTCTCCGCGGGGGAGTCGCGGTGCGGATCTGACAGGATGGTGAGGTGGCTGACCGGCTGACCTCTCTGGACACCTCGTTCCTCTATATGGAGGACCGCTCGACGGTCATGCACGTCGGCGAGGTCATGGTGTTAGACCCGCCGGAGGGCCGCCTGGACCATGAGCGACTGTTGGCCCTTTTCGCTGCGCGGATTGCCCACCTGCCGCGCTACCGCCAGAAGGTGCGTTGGGTCCCCGGCAACTTGGCCAACCCGGTCTGGGTGGACGACGAGACGTTCGACCTGAGCTATCACGTCCGCCGGTCAGCCCTGCCTAAGCCGGGCAACGACGCCCAGCTTGAGGAGTTCGTCTCTCGGGTGCAACCGCGTCCGCTGGACCGGGGCCGGCCGCTCTGGGAGGCATACATCGTCGAAGGACTCGAGCACGGGCGATTCGCGATCGTCACGAAGACCCATCACGCGTTGGTCGACGGTGCCCACCCACTCGATATCGGCCAGGTTCTCGTCGGCGACACCCCCGGGTGGGAGAAGCCGCTGCCTGACCTGTGGCGGCCACGGCACGCCCCGAGCGACCTGCGGCTGTTGAGTTCGGCCGTCGTCGACTCGGTCAAGGGGCCGCGGGCGCTCGTCCGCTCGGTGCGCGGAGGCTCCCAGGAACTCGTCGACTTCGGTGGTCGGGTGTTCTCGGGCGTCGGGTCGCTGGTCTCCACGGTGGCTCGCGGGGCCGCCCGCCCCGCGCCGACCTCGCCGCTCAACGCCCACGTCGGCCAGGCGCGACGGTTCGTCATGGTCGGCACCGACCTCGCGGCATACCGGCAGGTCCGGCGCCGCCTCTCCAAGGGGCCGCACGCCGACGACGTGTCGATCAACGACATCGTCCTGGCGTGCATCGCCGGTGCCCTGCGCACCTGGCTGCTCACCCGCGGCTCGCCAGTGCATTCGACGACGGTTGTCCGGGCGCTCGTCCCGGTCAGCGTCGAGGACGACACGGGCCAGGGGTTGCACCAGTTGGCGGCCTGCCTGGTCGACCTGCCGGTGGGCGAGCCCGCCGCGTCGATGCGGCTGCACCAGATCGCCTTCCTCACCCGTCAGCAGATCGCCGGTGGGCGCGCGGTCGGCGCCGACCGACTCGTCGGGTTGGCCGGGTTTGCCCCGCCGACGCTGCACGCGATGGGCGCCCGCCTGGGCAGCGACATGTCCAAGCGGCTGTTCAACCTCATCGTCACCAACGTGCCGGGTCCGCAGTTCTCGCTGTATGCCGGTGACGCTCGCCTGCTCGCGACCTATCCCGTGATCCCGTTGGCCAAAGGGCAGGCTCTGGCGATCGGGCTGACCTCCTATGACGGCGGCGTCTATTACGGCCTCAACGCCGACCGCGACGCGATGCCCGACATCGAAGTGCTCGGCCAAGGAATCGCCGACGCGCTCGCCGAACTCGCCGACACCGGGGACAGCGGGGCATGACGCGCCGAGGCTTGGTCCTCGGCGGCGGTGGAGTGCTGGGGGCTGCGTGGACCGTGGGGGCCCTGACTGCCTTGGAGGAGCTGTTGGGTGTTGACGCCCGGGAGTTCGATGAGTTCGTGGGGACGTCGGCGGGCTCGGTGCTGGCCGCTCTGCTCGCGTGCGGTGCCGGGGTTGCCCAGCTGCGGGAACACCAGCTCGGTGGGGAGATCACCGCGGGGCCACTGGCGGGCTTCCACTACGACCACGACAATGCCGCGGGAGGCCCTCGGCCAACTCGGCCCCGGGCTGCCCTTGGTGCTCCTGCAGTCCTTCGGCGGGGGGTCAGTGGTCTGCGCCGGTTGCCCCCGACCACGGTCATCTCGTCTTTCCTCCCGCTGGGCACCGGCCGGCTGGACCGCGTCGGCGCACTCATTCGGCACGTGGCGCCGTCCGGGTGGGCGGCACGGCCCGGGCTGTCCGTGGTCGCCCTCGACTACGACGCGTCCGAGCGAGTCCCGTTCGGCCGCAAGGGCTTTCCTGAGGTCGATCTGGCTGACGCCGTGATGGCATCCTGCGCCATCCCCGCGTGGTACGAGCCGGTGATCATCGGAGGTCGACGCTACGTCGACGGTGGGGCGTGGTCGTCGACGAATATCGACCTCGCCGCTGGGCTTGATCTCGACGAGGTCTACGTCCTTGCTCCAGCGGTCACTTTCGACCCCGACACGCCCACGCGGGCGATGACCAGATTGGAGCGTCGATGGCGCGCGCGCGTCACCCGTCGGGCCCTGGTCGAGCTTGCCGAGGTACATCGCGGCGGCACCCACGTCACCCTCCTCGGGCCCAGCAGCGTCGACCTTGAGGTCATGGGGCACAACGCCATGGCGGCCCAGCGGCGCATCGGCGTGCTCCAGACCTCGCTGCACACCTCACGGGTGTCCCTCGGTGACCCGCACCACTTGAAGGTTGACGCGGGCCACGCTCCGCATGAGCCCGACCACCCGGACGAGGTCACCGCGTATACCGCCGTCACAGTTGGCGACGCGGCATACTCGCCGGCATCCCAGCAGGAGGGCCACCGATGACTCGCGTCCGGATCTACGTGCCGCTGTGCGCCCCGGACTTGGATGTTCTCTTGGCCGGCGATCCGCTGCGTCCCACGACGGGGTATGCCGTCACCCTGCGACTGGCCAGCGCGACGCCCGGTGCCGATGTGGAGGAGCTGGAATATGCCGCCTTCCTCGAGGCTGCGGCGGCCGCCGGTCGCGCACGTCGGGGCCGGGTCACCAGACGGGTGATTGCCGCCGCCGACGTGGACCCCGGCGAGGTCACCGAGCCGGCGGTTTCGGACGGGAGAACACCGGCCGAGGTGGTACTGGCGGCGCCGGTCGACCTCCGCGCGATCGCTTCGCTGCACGTTGACGAGGAGCCCGGTGGCCGCGATGACAGCGACCTGCTGTGGTTCGATGCCAGTGAGGCCATCAGCGTCCGGCAATTGCTGACCTAGCTGCCCTGGCTCCCTCCTCGACCTGCGCCACGAGAGCACTTGGCACCGTCGTGTAGGCAGGCACTTCGGACGCCCAGGCCCGGAATCGCGCCAGTTGAGCGTTGCTCTGGTCGGCAATGGGCAATGGTCGTCCATCGGGGCCGCAGAAGGAAACGCCCGGGTGGGAGCTCAGCCAGCGCAGCGGATCGTCATCTGGATCCCACGCACCCGATGCGCTCACCAGGTCGAAACCGATCCTCCGGAGAGCGTCATCCTGCGCCGACCGGGCCGCAATGGCGGTGCGCTGCGCCACCTGCGCGTGGTCGACTGTGCTGTCGCCGTAGCCGATCCCTTGAATCGAGGATCGGACGGCCGACAACAGGGTTGATCCGACAACCCCTGGCAGTGTTCTCTTGACCGGACCCGGCAGCTGCAGGGAGGAGGTCACTCCGTCGACCAGGTCCCGGCGAGCCTGGGCATTGGCATCGGCCCCGATCGCCACGTCTAAGAGGGCCACCCCGGACGCCTCCGAGACGAAGCCGCTTACCTGGCCCAACCGCACCAGGGCGGCTTGGCGTCCCTCTGGGTCGGCGGACGCCAGCGCGGTACTGAGGTGCTCGCCCTCCGCATCGGTGAGGGCTGCGAGCAGTCTGGGCAGGGCCGGGTCGGTGCCGTCACCTGATCGGCCGTCCCGATCCTTGGCGAGCTCGCCGATGAGCGCAGCCAACCTGGACCGATTGAGGACTCGGACCGTCCACCCGTCCGGGCCAAGGACCGCCCACGGATGAGAGGTGCCGGGCGTCTCCGGCCAATCGACAGCATCGAGTGGGTCATTCAGCGATTCCCAGACCGCGCCTGGGTGTTGGGCCAACAGGTCGCCAAGGATCGGACGAAGGGCTTGCAGGTCGTGGTCGACCAGCACCACCCATGCGGGGCCCAGCTTCCCCACGAGCTGCGCAGTCGCCGCGAAGCCATCCACGGCAGCTCCCGCGATCGCCACTGACCGCTCGTCTGCGCCCATCGCGGTGCTCGGCAGCGCCTCGGCGAAGGCTCCGATCGCGGGCGAACGCCCTCCGCCGCCGCGCAAGAGGCGCTCACCTGCCAGGTATCGCGCGATCGGGTAGCCGTCGCCCAGGTCGCGAAGGAGCAGGTCGCTCAGCGAGTCGACATCGCCCTGCAACGCACCCAGCAGCGACGCCACAGGATCGATTCCGTCTCCGGCGAATCGACGATCCCAGGCGTCCTGCACCACGCGCGGAAGCGCCGTGGACCGGCGATCCGCCTCGACCAGAGCGGGCCCAACGATCGCCGCGTATGCCGCGAGCGCGCCTTTCCCCACCAGTGCCGGCTCGACTCGGTCCAGGAGTGCGGCCTGAGCCACGAACCCGATGAAGGGCGGGTCGGTGCGCTGACCGTCGACGGGAAGGGGGCCTGTCGTGGCCAGCTCGCCGAGCCAGCGCTTCCGCCACGAGTTCATGCGGGCCGAGGTCGCCGGGTCGGCATTGTCCATGGACCGAGAATCGACTGCCCTCAAGAACGCCGCAGCGAGAGCGGCAAGAGCCGGTTCCACGTGCTCCGACGACTCCTCCCGATGCAGCGTCGTACCGTAGGCCTGAGTGAGTAGCCGCTCGACAAGCCGGCCCAGGCACTCGGGCCGGATCGCCTCCATGAGGGCCTGGGCGATGAGCGGGTCCTGGACTCGCCCTCCCAACGAGGCGATAAGGGCGGCCTCGGCGGCGCCCCACTGCTCGACCGGGCGACCGGACTCAGTGATAAGGCGGGCGACCTCGGCTCGCGCGTCGGCGAACCGGAGGGTCGCGTCGGTCAGCGGCAACTGGGCCAGCAGTCCAGCCCGAACCGCTACAGCCGACCCGCCAGGCAGACTCGACAGGAAGCCCCAGATGCAGGCGGTCGCCCGCTCACCTGCCGCGCTCACCAGTTGCAGGGCAGCCGTATGCCGTCCCCGCAACTCAGCCTGCAACCGCACCCACTCCTGGTCGGCCGCCCGTTGTGCCGAGGCGATCGTCGCGGTCAGCGCGGCCGGGTCGGCGAGACCGACGACGGCGTCATGTCGCGCGTTTTCGCGCCGCTGGGCGCCCCTTTCCCATTCCTCGCGCAGCGCGTCGATGCGTCGGCGGGCGTCGGTGAGGGCCACGGCATACCCCTGCAACGAAGTGACCACGGGACGCAGGGCAGCACCGAAGTCGACGCTGCGGGAGGCGACGACCGCAGCTTCGGCGCGCGCCGCGTCGAAGGCGGGGCCGCTCCAGGACCGGGCCAATCCCCAGCCGCGGCCTCCCTCACGGGCGACGACCGTGTCGTCCACCCGGGCGGCGACGAGGGCCAACTGCCCCGCGATCCGCTCGGAGCTGTTCGGATCCCCAGCAGGCCACGGCAGCACTCCATCCCGCCCGGTCATCCGATGACCCTCCGCCCCAGCACCGCGAGCCGGTCCTCGACGTCGCCGTAGCGTCGGCCTGAGTCCGCCAGCCCGACCGACAACGTCTCGGCCGCCGCGGCGAGGACGGTCAAGACAGCCGCTCCCCGTTCGCCGAGGGCGTGTAGGGCGCCGTCCAGCGCGGAATCGCCACACGCGGCTGTCCTCGCCGCGCCGCCACATCCCGACATAAGGGTCGCCAGGGCGCGCAGCGCCGGACCGTCCTCGGACATCCGATGTCCGGCGGCGATCAGCTCGTCCGGCTCCACGTGCAGCAGCATGACGGCAGGCTAAGCCTCTTCGCCGACGGGGAGCGGAAGTTATCCACAGGGTTGTGAGGGGGTCAGCCAGACGGCGGTATCGACCGGTAACTGGCCATCCGGCGCAAGCGGCCCCGACTGACAGAGGACCGACCAGCCATCGGGCAGCACAGCATGAGCCGAGTTCAGATTGACCATCACCCGCAGGCCGGAGATGTCGAACGCGAGGACCGGCGACCTCACCGGAGACACCCACGCCAGTCGCCCGCGCCCCAACCGGTACGCTCGCCGCACCCGCAGCGCTGTCCGATACAGCTCGAGCGTTGAGCCAGGCACCCCGGCCTGGGCGTCCGCGGCATACTCGGCGAACTCCGGCGGTTGCGGTAGCCAACTGGCGCCAGTGGGAGAGAAGCCGAAGCCGGGCGCGTGCGCCGACCACGGGATCGGCACTCGGCAACCATCTCGCCCGGCGTGGGCGTGACCGCTACGGATCCACACCGGGTCGTCGCGCAGTTGGTCCGCCAGGGTCGTGTGCTCGGGCAGCCCGAGTTCCTCCCCCTGATAGAGGTATGCCGCCCCCGGCAGAGCGAGCATGAGCAACGTCGCCGCCCGGGCCCGCTGCAACCCCAGCGCTCGGTCGGGCTGCGGGTCGCCGACTCGGATGCCTCCAGTCACGCGCCCAGGATCGGCAGTGCCCAATCGGCTGGCGTGCCGGACCACGTCGTGGTTGGACAGCACCCACGTGCTCGGCGCGCCGACCGCGGCCATCGTCCGCAGCTCCGTGTCGATAACCTGCCGCAATGACGTTGCGTCCCAACGGCAGCCGAGGAAGTCGAAGGCAAATCCTTGGTGCATCTCATCGGGTCGCAGATAGCGGGCCATCCGCTCGGGAGGACTGACCCAAGCCTCCGCACAGAGCACCCGGTCGGGTGGTGGGTAGGAGTCAACGACTCGGCGCCACGCGGCATACACCTCGTGCACTCCGTCCTGGTCCCAGAAGGGGGTGGCGTGCGTCGGAAGTGACGCGAGGTCCTCGGGGGACAGGGTGAGATCGGGCAGCCCCGGCGCCTTGATAAGGCCGTGTGCGACGTCCACCCGGAAGCCGGCCACCCCACGGTCCAGCCAGAACCGCAGCACCGACTCGAACTCGACTCGCACGTCCGGGCAGGACCAGTCGAAGTCGGGTTGGTGGACGTCGAACAGGTGCAGATACCACTGGCCCGGTCGCCCGTCTGGCTCGGTGATCCGGGTCCAACCCGGGCCGCCGAAGCCCGAGCGCCAGTTGTTCGGCGGTAGCCCACCGTCGGCGCCCCGTCCGTCGCGAAAGAGGTAGCGAGCCCGTTCCGGCGATCCACGCCCAGCCGCCACCGCTGCCTGGAACCACGGGTGCTGATCAGAGGAGTGGTTGGGGACGAGGTCGACAAGCACCGCGAGCCCGAGCTCCGCGGCCCGGGCCAGGAGGGTGTCGACGTCGGCGAGCGTCCCGAAGCGGGGATCGACGTCCCGATAGTCGGCCACGTCATACCCCGCGTCGGCCAATGGGGATCGATAGAAGGGCGACAGCCACAGCCCGTCGACCCCCAACTCGGCCAGGTAGGGCAGCCGTTCGGTCACCCCGGGCAGGTCCCCGGTGCCGTCGCCGTCGGAGTCGGCGAACGACCGCGGGTAGACCTGGTAGATGACCGCGTCGCGCCACCAATCTCGCTCGCGGGGAATCCTTTTCACGTCAGGACGACCCCGCCTCGGGACTACTCGCCGCTGGGTCGTCCTCGGGCGTGTTGACCAACATGTATGCCGCCCGCATCAGATAGTCGACCAGCGTCGCCTCCTGGTCGTGGTCTAGGCCCAGGCCGGCGACCGAGGCGAGCATGTGCCGCAGCCAGCGGTCGCGCTGCTGAGGAGTCACGGCATACGGGGCGTGCCGCATCCGCAGACGCGGGTGACCCCGTTGCTCGGAGTAGGTGTTGGGTCCGCCCCAGTACTGCTCGAGGAACATCCGCAAGCGGACCTCGGCCGGACCGAGATCTTCTTCGGGGTACATCGCCCGCAGCACCGGGTCGCCGGCTACCCCTTCGTAGAAGCCCCGGACGAGGCGCACGAACGTGTCGTGCCCGCCGACCAGGTCGTAGAAGGTCGCCTCCGGCTGCCCGGTCTGTCCCGTGCGATCGCTCACGTCCTCACACCGTCCCGCTCGTCCACGGCCCGGCGACCGGGGCCGCCATGGCGATCCCCGCCTCGTCGAGCGCGGCCTTGACCAGCATCCGCAGGTCACGTTGCACGTCCAGGTGGACCGTCGGCACGCACTTGGCCGACACCCGCACGGTGATCGCGCCGGCCGAGAGCGACTCGACGACGACCGATGGCGGCTCCAACACCCGCTCGTCGGTCTCCGGCAGCGTGGCCAGGGCCGAGCGCAGCACCTCGGTCACGGCCGGGACGTCGGCATCCAGTGCGAACGGCACGGTGATCGCCGCGGTGGACCAGCCTTGTGACTGGTTGCCGACCCGCACGATCTCCCCGTTGCGGACATACCAGGTGACCCCGTTGCGGTCCCGCAACCGGGTCACCCGCAGGCTGACGTCCTCGACCTGGCCGATCACCTCGCCCGTGTCGATCGTGTCGCCCACGCCGTACTGGTCCTCGACGATCATGAAGATCCCCGACAGGAAGTCCCGCACCAGGCTCTGTGCCCCGAAGCCCAACGCGACTCCGCCGACGCCCGCCGACGCCAGCAGTGGTGCCAGCGGCACTCCGAGGGTCGCCATGATCGTCAGCACCGCGAGGGAGGCGACGACGACGGTCACGACACTGCGAAGCACCGCTCCCACCGTCTGGGTGCGTTGGACATACCGCTCATGCGCCAGCCCGCTCGCATCGGCAAGGATGTCTCCGGCGCGCCCTGGTAGCAGCCGGATCCGTTCGGCGTGACGTTCACTGGCCCGGTCGACAGTCGACCGGATAAGTCGGTGCAGCAGCCAGCGACCCACGATCGCGCCGAGGAGGATGCCGACGATCTGCAGCGGAGTGCCCAGGAAGCGGTCCAGCGTCACCAGCCATTCGCCGGGGCTTGCGATGAGGGGGTATGCCGTCACAAGCCTTCGCGCTCCTGGGCCGCCACCGCGGTCTCGACGACGGCCAGCTGCTCGATGACCAGGCGTCGCAGGCCGGCGGGAGCGTCCTCATGGTCGGCCAGCCAGGCTCGGGTGCGGTCCCGAAGTGCCGCGTCGGCGATGTCCAGGGGGTAGAAGGACTTCACCGCACGTTCGGCGATCGCATAGGACCGAGAGGCGAAGACCGGCTCGAGCATCTCGTGGTAGCGCTCGACGAACGGACGCAGCAGCGCCGGGTCGTCGCATCGCCGGAATCCGCCGCCGATGGCCTCCATCGCCGCGTTCGTCTGGGTGTCGGACTCGATCGCCATCGCCCAAGCGGTCTCCTTGGCCTCCGCCGTCGGCATCGCGGCGCGCGCCTTGAGGGCCAGCTCCCGGCCGGCGAGGGACGGGTCGCGGACCAGCTCGGCGGCCACATCCGCCTCGGTCACGCCTCCGGCCGAGGCCATCTGGGTGATGAGGGTCCAGCGCAGGTCCTGGTCGACCGACAGACCAGGCACGACGACGGAGCCGTCGAGAATGCCGCGCAGCCGGGTGAGGTCGGCGGTATGCCGTGCGAGCGCGGCATACGCGACGACGAGCTGTTGCTGCTTGTCACTGCCGGGGACCGCGGCGTCGAGTGCGGCGCGAATGACACTGACGGCCTTGTCGACCATGGCTGGCCGGGTCGCCTCGGGGAGGAACCAGCGCAGGGTGGCCAGCAGCATCGAGGGGATCTGCTTGGTCGTGCGCAGGATGGTCCGCAGGACCACCGTGTGCTCCTCGACCGGGATGACCCGCAACGCCACCTCGGCGAACTCTGACGGGGCCAGGGCGCCGTCGCGGAGCCGCTCCCAGAGCGACCCGATGACGAGGCTGCGGGCAAGACTGTCGTCGAACGCGTCGATGTGCGTCATCGCCGTCTGCAACGACACCTCGTCGAGCGCGATCTTGGCGTAGGTGAGGTCCTCGTCGTTGGGCAGCAGCAGGGCCGGACGGGGGAGCCCGACCAGGTGCGGGAGCTCGGTGCGGGGTCCGTCGACGTCGACCTCAGCGAACCCGACCCGGGTCAGCCGGCCGTCCACGAGGTCGTAGCGCCCGATGCCCACGCGGTGCGGACGCAACGTCGGGTCGGTGCCGGCGACGCTCTGGACCATGGCAGCGGACGTGATGCGCCCGGAGCTGTCCGTGGCGATGTCCAGGGACAACGTGCTCGGGCCGGAGGTCTGGAGCCACCGCCGGGCCCAGTCAGACAGGTCGCGGCCCGAGGCCGCCTCGAGCTCGGCGAACAGGTCTCCCATGGTCGTGTTGCCCCACGCGTGCTTGCGGAAGTAGCTGCGCAAACCCTCCCGGAACGCCTCGCGTCCCACATAAGCGACGAGTTGCTTGAGGACCGAGCCACCCTTGGCGTAGGTGATCCCATCGAAATTGACGGCCACGTCGACGAGGTCACGCATGTCGGCATACACAGGGTGAGTGTCGGACTGCTGGTCCTGTTGGTAGGCCCAGGTCTTCTCGTGGCTGTGGAAGGTCGTCCAGGCGTCGGGCCACTCGGTGGCCTCGGCTTGGCACACCGAGGAGGCCCATTCGGCGAATGACTCGTTGAGCCACAGGTCATCCCACCACTTCATGGTGACGAGGTCCCCGAACCACATGTGGGCCAACTCGTGCAGGATCGTCAGCGCGCGGCGCTCGACAAGCGGCTCGGAGGCCTGGCCACGGAAGACGTAGACGTCGGTGATAGTCACGCAGCCGGCGTTCTCCATCGCCCCGGCGTTGTATTCGGGCACGAACAGCTGGTCGTACTTCGCGAACGGGAACGCTCCGTCGAACTCCTTCTCGAAGAACAGGATTCCGGTCTTGGTGCAGTCGAACAGGTTGTCGTAGTCGACGAACTCGGTGATCGACTTGCGAGCGAAGATGCCCAGCGGGATCACCGCATCCCGCCCCTGCACCGAATCCCACTGCACGGTGTAGGGGCCGGCGCAGAGTGCGGTGATGTAAGAGGAGATCCGTGGCGTCGGCTCGAACGTCCACGTCGCGCGACCATCGCCGACCGGCACCGGCTGCGGGGCTGGCTGGTTGGACACGACGACCCAGTGATCGGGCACGGTGGCGGTGAATGCGAAGGTGGCCTTGAGGTCGGGCTGTTCGAACACGGCATACACGCGCCTGCTGTCCGGCACCTCGAACTGGCTGTAGAGGTAGACCTCGTCGTCCACGGGGTCGACGAATCGGTGCAGACCCTCGCCGCTGTTGGTGTAGCGACCGATGGCGTCAACGACGAGCAGGTTGTCCGCGGCCAGCCCAGGCAACGCGATCCGGCTGTCGGAGAACACCTCCGCCGGGTCCAGCGCCCGCCCGTTGAGGGTCACCGAGGACACCGAGTCACCGACGAAGTCGATCCACGTGTCGGCGCCGGGCGTGCGTGCGGTGAACCGCACCGTCGTGATCGTGTGGAACGTCCTCGCCCCGGTGGTGAGGTCGAGCACCACCTCGTAGCTGTCGACATGCAGTAGCGCGGCGCGGGTCGCCGCCTCGTCGCGGGTCAAGTTGGTGCCGGGCAAAGGACGCTCCTTGGATGTGGTGGCGGGACGCAGGGGTATGCCGCCCGGCCGGGTCAGCGGTCAAGGCGGCGCTCGATCCGCCGACCATCCTCCCACGCGCCAGGCCGTGGCTGCAGAGACGCGATCATCCAGGGATGACACAATGCCGCTTATGAGCACTGCCGCTGTGGCCCGACCGGCTCGGGTCCGCCGCCAGCCCGTCGAGATGTGGTTCGACCCAATCTGCCCGTGGGCCTGGATGACCTCCCGGTGGCTCATGCAGGTCGAGCAGGTCCGGCCCGTCCGGGTGACCTGGTCGGTGATGAGCCTCTCCGTCCTCAACGAAGGCCGGGAGGTGCCGCCGCAATATGTCGAGCTCATGGCCAAGGCCTGGGGACCCGTGCGCGTCATCATCGCCGCGCAACAGGCCCACGGTGACAAGGTCGTCAAGAAGCTTTACGACGCTATGGGGACCCGGATCCATCTGCAGGGGGCGAAAGACTACGACGAGGTCATCGCGCAGGCCCTGGCCGAGTGCAAGCTTCCCCCCGAATTGGCCAAAGCCGCGCACCAGAAGAAGCACGACGCGGCGCTCAAGCGAAGCCACAAGCGCGGTATCACCTTGGTCGGCACCGATGTGGGCACGCCGGTCATCTCGGTCGGCGGGGTGGCGTTCTTCGGCCCGGTGATGAGCCCGGCGCCCAAGGGCGAGGCGGCCGGCCGCCTGTGGGATGGCTGCGTCCTCGTCGCGGGGACGCCCGGCTTCTATGAACTGAAGCGCACCCGCACCGTCGGTCCGATCTTCGACTGAAAGAGACTGTCTCCCATGCGAGTTCACCTCGGTGGTGACCACGCGGCATACGAGTTGCAGCGCGCCCTGGTCACTCACCTCACCGCCGCCGGACACGACGTCGTCGATCACGGGCCGCTGTCCTATGACGCTCTGGACGACTATCCGGTCTTCGTCCTGCGCGCGGCGCGCGCCGTCGCTGACGAGCCCGGCTCGCTTGGCATCGTCTTGGGCGGATCGGGCAACGGCGAGCTCATTGCCGCCAACAAGGTGCCCGGCGTCCGTGCCGCCTATGCCTCCAGCGTCGAGTTGGCGCAGTTGGCTCGCCAGCACAACGACGCTCAGGTCATTTCGATGGGTGGCCGGTTCACCGACGTCGAGACCGGCTGCGCGATCGCGGACGCGTTCCTGGCCACTCCCTTCTCCGGTGATGAGCGGCATGCCCGCAGGTTGGCGATGGTCACCGACTTCGAGCTCGGCGGGATCCTTCCTGAAGCCTGAGTGCCGCTGATGACCGTATCGACGGCGTCGAGCCCCCGTAGCGCCCCCACTCGGCGGTCGGTGGTCCCTGAGCGGTGGGCGCCCCGGTTGCGCGCGCTGCGCCGCGCCCGGCAGCCGGTCCGGGCCGCCGGGTTGATCCTGGCGGGGTTTGGCCTGCTCGGCCTGATGTGCGTGTGGCCGGCGGACGTGTCGTGGGCGCTATTCGGGCCGCTTGTCGTGCTTGCCGGTTTGTTCCTCACCCCGCGGTGGTTCCTGCTGGTGTGCCTCTCGTATGCCGTGTGCCTGGGCTACTCGGCCGTCATGGTGCGCGGGTGGTCGCCGGTGCAGGGGTTCACCCTGCTGGCCCTCGTCCTGACGATGGCGCTGATGATCATCCGGACCCGCTCTCGCGAACGGCTCGGCGTCCAAGGCAATGGCGGCGAGGACATGCTCGTCGACCTCCGGGATGGGCTGTTGGCGCTCGGGGTCATGCCCGCGCTGCCTGCCGGATGGCACGCGGAGTCGGCGATCCGATCGGCATACGGGGACAAGTTCTCCGGTGACCTCGCGGTGACCTCGTTGTCCCCGGACGGCCGGCGCTTGGAGGTGGCCCTGGTCGACCTGTCCGGCAAGGGCCGCACGGCCGGGACCCGATCCCTCATGTGCTCAGGGGCGATCGGTGGGTTGCTCGGTCAAGTCGAACCTGATCGGCTTCTGTCGGCCGCCAACCACTATCTGTTGCGGCAGGAATGGTCCGAGGGTTTCGCCACCGCGGTGCACTTGGCGATCGACCTGTCGACGGGGGCGTTCAGCCTGGGCAATGCGGGTCATCCGGCGCCGATCCAGTTCGCAGCGGGCTCGGGGCTCTGGTCGGTGCACGACTCGGTCGGCGGGCCGGCGCTCGGCCTGATCCGGGATGCGGGGTTCCCGCGCAGTGTAGGTCGGTTGGGTCGCGGTGACGCCCTAGTGCTCTACACAGACGGGGTGGTCGAGGCTCGCAGCCTGGATCTGAGCCGGGGCTTGGATCGGTTGTTGGGCAACGCCGAACGCCTCGTGACCGTGGGGTTCGAGTCGGGGGCCCGCCGACTGTGCGCCGATGCCAAAGCCGGCGACTCCGACGACCGTGCCGTCGTCATCATCTGGCGCGACTGACCTCTCCCGCCCGCACCCGGTCCTTGCCCGAAAAACTCACACTCGCCGACGTTTTCGGGTCTGGCGGGCCCTGGCCGGCCGGATTTCCTCACACTCGCCGATGTTTTCGGGGCCGGCAGTGCCTGTCACGGCAGATTTCATCACACTCGCCGATGTTCTCGGGGCTGGCACCCGCCAGCGGGCTCGCTGACCCGGCATACGACAACGGCCGCCGATCACCGGGCAGGTGAGCGGCGGCCGTCAACCAGCCGGCGAAACGATGTCTCAGTTGGCCTGGTCGAGGTCGTCGGCAATCTCCTTGGCCTTGTCCTGGGCCAAGTCGACCTTGTCGGAGAACTGACCCCCGGTCTTCTCGTCCAAGAAGTCGCCGGCCTTGTCCACGGCGTCGTCGACCTTGTCGCTGTTGCCCTGGACCAAGTCGACGGCCTTGTCCTTGAGCTCCTCAGCCTTGTCCTTCATCTCATCGAAAAGGCCCATGTCGGCCCTCCTCCCCGTTTGGTGGTCGCCGCCCGACCGGACGGCGCGACCCAACTCTAGGCGCGCTGGCCGCGGCCGGGCGCTCACGGCATACCCTGGCCGGGTGCCAGAACAGCGGGTCCGGACCTTCCACGCTCGCCGGGGGCGCCGCTCGCAACTGACCGAGACTCGCTTGGCCACCTTGCTGCCCCGGTATGCCGTCCCGCAGGGCGCCCTCGCGCCTCCCGGCTCGCCGGGCCGCCCTCAACGACTCGTCGTGGAAGTCGGCTGTGGTCATGGCGCCGCCGCGATTGGGTATGCCGCCGCCCACCCCGACGCCCACCTCATCGCTCTCGACGTCCACCCGCCGGGAGTGGCCCGGATGCTCGCAGCCGCCGCCGAGGCAGGGCTGACCAACCTCTCGGCCGAGCTCGGCGATGCGGTCGAGTTCCTCACCGAGCGGGTGCCGCCGGACTCGCTCGACGCGGTGCACCTGTTCTTTCCCGACCCGTGGCCCAAGTCCCGCCACCACCGGCGTCGCTTCGTCTCGCCCGACACCCTCGACCTGCTGGCCTCCCGGCTCACGCCCGCCGGCCACGTCCGCGTGGCGACCGATTGGGCCGACTACGCGGCATACCTGCGGTCGCTGGTGACCCAGGACGGCAGGTTCGTGGCGCGCGAGGCGACCCGCCCGGGCTGGCGGCCGGTGGCGGGTTTCGAGGCCAAGGGCCTGGCTGCCGGCCGTGGGATCACCGAGCTGGCGTTGGAGCGGGCGACGAGAATCGAACTCGCGTAGCCAGTTTGGAAGACTGGGGCTCTACCATTGAGCTACGCCCGCGGGCGATGACCGTCGGTTGTGCCGGGGCCACCACGGGGGGCTAGCCTAGTGCCGCCCGCCCGGATCGCGCGAACCACGTCGCCTCGCGCTTCCCGCCGCGGGCTCGGTGCGTCGGATCCGGTATGCCGCCCGCGCACCGACCGGGGTATGGCGCAGTTTGGTAGCGCGTCCGCTTTGGGAGCGGAAGGTCGTCGGTTCGAATCCGGCTACCCCGACCACGTGTCACGGCCAGCGAACGTGAGGTCGCTGATGAAGTCGTCAACGCAGTCGTCGGGACAGCAGTAGCGGCGACCTCATGGGCGGCTTCTCGCGCGCGAGGTCCCGGACGCTGCCCTGGCTGGGGCGGGAGTGCATCGCGGGACGGGCGCAGCGATTCGGCCGGGCCACACCTTCGCCGCTAGCATGGACCGGATTGCCCGCCGTCGTCCGCGTCGGCCCGCTCACGCCCCGGTGTCCGCACGAGGCAGGGCCAGCCGGACGGCATACCGAACCTCCCGATCTGGAGTATCCGCAGTGAAGAGTGCGCTCGAGACCCTCAGCCCGACCCGGGTGAAGCTCACCATCGAGGTGTCCGCCGAGGAGTTCCAGCCCAGCCTGGAGCAGGCGTACAAGACCATCGGCAGCCAGATCCAGGTGCCGGGCTTCCGACGCGGCAAGGTCCCGTCGCGGATCATCGACCAGCGTCTCGGCAAGGGCGCGGTCCTGCAGGAGGCCGTCAACGACGCGATGCCCAAGTTCTACGGGCAGGCGCTCGAAGAGCACTCGATGCGCCCCCTCGGGCAGCCCGAGGTCGACGTCACCGAGATCCCGGTCGAGGCAGGTCAGGGTCTGGTCTTCACCGCCGAGGTCGACAAGCGGCCCGAGATCGAGCTGCCCGACTTCGCTGGGCTGGCCGTCCAGGTCGACGCCATCGAGGTCGACGACGCCGACATCGACGAGCGGCTCACCACCCTCCGCCAGCGGTTCGGCACCCTCAAGGGCGTCGAGCGGGCCGCGGCCACCGGTGACTTCGTCTCCATCGACCTCACCGCCGAGATCGATGGCGAGGAGATCGACACGGTCACCGGGGTCTCCTACGAGGTCGGCGCGGGCAACATGCTCGACGGCATGGACGAGGCCCTCGTCGGCATGGCCGCGGGCGACACCAAGACCTTCGCCGCCCCGCTCGCCGGCGGCGACCACGCGGGCGAGTCGGCCGAGTGCACCGTGACGGTGCAGTCGGTCAAGGAGCGTGAGCTCCCCGAGCTCAACGACGAGTTTGCCCAGCTGGCAAGCGAATTCGACACGCTCGACGAGCTCAAGGCGGACCTGGTCAAGGACGCCGAGCGCAGCAAGCGGTTCGGCCAGGGCCTGCAGGCCCGCGACAAGGTCATGGAGGCGCTGTTGGCCGCCACCGAGATCCCCGTCCCCGAAGGCATCGTCGAGGCCGAGGTCCACTCGCACCTGGAAGGTGAGGGCCGCCTCGAGGACGCCGAGCACCGCGCCGAGGTCGACGCCGAAACCCGCAAGGGCCTGGCCTCCCAGTTCCTCCTCGACGCGATCGTCGAGAAGGAAGACATCCGCGTCGAGCAGCCCGAGCTCATCGAATACCTGCTCATGTCCGCGCAGCAATACGGGATGGACCCCAACCAGTTCGCTCAGGCCATCGACGCCCAGGGACAGATCCCCGCGATGATCGGGGAGGTCGCCAGGCGTAAGGCCCTGGCCAAGGTCCTCGAACAGGCCACCGTCACCGACACCACGGGCGCCCCCGTGGATCTTGAGGCCGTGCTGGCCCCCCGTTCCCCGCTCGCGCACGATCACGAGGGTCACGACCACGATCACGACCACGATCATGAGAGTCACGACCACGAGCACTGATCCGGCAGCGGGTCCCCCCGCACCCGACCAGCCCGGGGTATCACCTGCCGCACCGACCGTGCGGGTCGCCATTCTCGCGGTGTATGCCGTGTTCACCCTCGCCGGCGTGCAGTTCGCCGCGTTCGCCTCGCGGATCCCACAGATCAAGGCACTGCTGGATCTGAGCCCCGGCGAGCTGGGCATCACCCTCCTGGCCGCCTCAGCGGGGTCGGTGCTCGGTCTCCCCGCCGCGGGGTGGGTCGCCCATCGGTTTGGCGCCACCCGCACGGTCCTGGCCGCAGTCGTGTCATCCGTCGTCGGGCTGATCGGAGTGGGCGTCTCGGCAGAAGTCCTGCGCTCCCGCCCTGCGGTCATGGTCGTCCTTTTCCTGGCCGGCTTGGGCATCGGCGTCTGGGACGTCGCGATGAACCTCGAAGGCGCAACCGTCGAGCGCCTGGCTGGCCGCTCGATCATGCCGCGCTTCCACGCCGCCTTTAGTGCAGGCACGGTCGCCTCCGCCATCGTCGGGAGCGGCCTCACGGCCTGGGGGGTCGGCGTGCTGCCGCACCTCGCCGTGACCTCGCTGCTGGTCCTGGCCGTGGCGGTCGCCGCAGCACCCCGCTTCCTGCCCGCGGGACGTGAGGGGCACGGCATACCGGATGCTGCCGAGCCCACCCGCGCGGGACTGGGGCTGCGCGCCGCCTGGACCGAGCGACGCACGCTGCTCGTCGGACTCGTCGTGCTTGTCGCGGCGTTCACCGAGGGCAGCGCCAACGACTGGCTTGCGGTCGCGTTCGTCGACGGGCACGGCCTGCCGGCCTGGGCGGGCGTGCTCGCGTTCGCGACGTTTCTCGCGAGCATGACGGCAGGGCGGGTGGCCGGGACGGCGTTGTTGGACCGGCACGGCCGGGTTCCGGTGCTGCGGGCCACCTTCGGTCTCGCCCTGGTCGGGGCCGGGCTGGTCATCTTCGGCGGTCCGTGGCTCGCCTTCGTGGGCGCCGCGCTGTGGGGTCTCGGGGCCAGTCTCGGCTTCCCCGTAGGGATGTCGGCTGCCGCGGACGACCCCGCGCGCGCCGCCGCCCGAGTCAGCGTCGTCAGCACCATCGGGTATGCCGCGTTCCTCGTCGGTCCGCCGCTGCTCGGCTTCGTGGGCGACCGGGTCGGCGTGCTGCGGGCCTTGCTGGTCGTGGGGCTGGCGCTCGTGGTGACATTCTCCGCTCTCCCCGCGATGCGGGAGCCCTGAGACCGCGTTTACTCAAACTGCCCCTGGTGTTCGTCCCGAAGTGGGCCCGGGATGGGAGACGATGGGGTTTCCCTCACCAGTGGAGGTGGCCGATGGACGCGGACCTCGCAGTCTATCTGGACAAGGTCAAGGAACGACGCTCGGAACTCGGGGAGTCGATGGCGGCCCTGCAAGCAATCCTCGACCAGCCCCCGGACGACATGCAGCACTGGCTGGCGACAGCCCGCGCAGCGGCCACGCAGGTGCGAGCAGACCTCGCCGATCACATCGAGGTGACCGAGGCGGCCGGCGGGCTATACGACTCACTGCGGGCCGAGGCTGCTCGCCTGGCCGGGCCGCTGCGGCAGCTGCAGGCGGAACACCCCTACCTCGTCGCGCTCGCCGACGAACTCATCGCGGTGCTGGCCCACGACAATGAGGCTGACTGGGCGGCGGCCCCTGGTCTGGTCAAGGAGTTGCTGCGGCGGCTGTCCCATCATCGCCAACGCGGCGGCGATCTCATCTTCGAGGCCTACCAGGTGGATGTGGGCGGCACCGGCTGACGACCGACCGGCATACCTGCCGGGCTGCCTGGCCCTCCGGCTTGCCTCCCTTCTCCGCCGAGATTGACGTTGCGAGCGGTCGCTGCGGCGTGTCCCGGCGGCAACGTCAATCTCGGCGGGTGAAGTGGGAGAGGAGAGAGACGGGAACGAGGGGGTGGGTGTGCGCTCACGGCGAACACACGGCATACCGGGATTGTCGGCGTGGCCCCGGACGTTAGGGTCGGGAGAGCGGGCGAGCCGTCCCGCACCGACCGACGCATGGAGTCACAGGTGAGCCAGAGCAACGAGGTCGTCATGGCCGGGGCGCCGATGCCCGGCAGTCTGGACGACCACATCTACAACCGGCTGCTCAAGGAGCGGATCATCTTCCTGGGCTCCGAGGTTCGGGACGAGAACGCCAACGCGATCTGCGCTCAGATGCTCCTGCTGGCGGCGGAGGACCCCGATAAGGACATCTGGCTCTACATCAACTCCCCAGGTGGCTCGGTCACCGCGGGCATGGCGATCTTCGACACCATGCAGTGGGTCAAGCCGGACGTCGCGACGGTCGCGATGGGGATGGCCGCGTCGATGGGCCAGTTCCTGTTGTCGGCGGGGACGCCCGGCAAGCGCTATGCCACCCCCCACGCGCGGGTGATGATGCACCAGCCTTCGGGCGGCATCGGCGGCACCGCCTCGGATATCAAGATCCAGGCCGAGCAGATGCTGCACATCAAGAAGCAGATGGCGGCGCTCATCGCCGAGCACACCGGCCAGTCGCTGGAGCAGATCGAACGCGACTCCGACCGCGACCGGTGGTTCACCGCGGAGGAGGCCAGGGCCTACGGCTTCGTCGACCACGTCGTCGAGCGGGCTTCAAGTGCGACGCACCGCGCCGACAACCCGGTGTCGGGCGACTGACCCCGAGCACCCCAAGACAGCCCAGCCGCGCGAGACGACGGAGACCACTGATGACCATGCATGGCATGCCCAGGAACGCCGGGCCCTTGGCCCCGACCGGGCGCTACATCCTGCCCCAGTTCGAGGAGCGCACGTCCTACGGGATGAAGCGCCTTGACCCCTACACGAAGATGTTCGAGGACCGGATCATCTTCCTCGGCGTCCAGGTCGATGACGCGTCGGCCGACGACATCATCGCCCAGCTCATCGTCTTGGAGTCCCAGGACCCGGACCGCGACATCCTCATGTACATCAACTCACCCGGTGGCTCGTTCACCGCGATGACGGCGATCTACGACACGATGCAATACATCCGTCCCGACATCCAGACCTTCGTCGTCGGCCAGGCTGCCTCGGCCGCTGCTGTCCTGCTGGGGGCAGGTGCACCCGGCAAGCGCTACGCGCTGCCGAACGCCCGGATCCTCATCCACCAGCCGGCCCTCGCCGGAGGGGACTACGGTCAGGCGTCGGACATCGAGATTCAGGCCAACGAGGTGCTGCGGATGCGCACCTGGCTCGAGGAGACTCTGGCCAAGCACACGGGCCGCTCCGCCGAGCAGACCGCCCGGGACATCGAGCGCGACAAGATCCTCTCCTCGGCCGAGGCCAAGGACTACGGCCTCATCGACGAAGTGCTCGTGTCGCGTAAGGCTTCCCTGCAATCCTGATCCGACCAGATCGGCGTCTTTCGGTCGATGGGAGGCGTTGACGTCTGGGCCCGATGTGAAACCGGCCACAGTGATGGTTGTCCGGAGTGTATGCCGCGGACATCGATCGCGGCCCGTGTCACAACTCGTCGTTGAGCGGGATACGAACTCACCCAAGCTGCGCAGGCGGCGCGATACGGCTGACCCGGGCCGCGGCAATGGGTCATGGCGTCGGCCCGCGCGCCGAGTGAAGATCCTGTGGATGTCAATCCCCTTGGAGCGTAACCCGATCGTGTGACTGAGGGGTGGGCGTGTGGGGGATTCCGGGATTCCCGCGAGTGGCGCGTCAGGTCTCTAGGTATGCCCGGGCGCCCCGTCTCGTGATGTCTCCGGGTGGGATGGGCATTGGAGTCGTCGCGGGCGTTCGCGTCCTTGGGCCAAGGCTGTCCCCTCCCATGCGATGACCCCGGGTTTCCCCGCGAATCTGCGTGCAGGCCTTGCCGTGATACCTCAGGCGAGGCAGCATGTAGGGCGGATTGGCATCATCCAGGTCCGGAATGCGTGCGGTTCTACCAGCAGGGAGATTCGATGAAGATCATCAGAATACGGCCATGGCCCATCGTCGTGGTCGCGGCCGTCACGGGCGCATTGGCGGTGCCGGTCACCGCGTTGGCAGGGACCTCAGCTCTTTCCGGGGTGTCGGCCTGGACACCGCCTACGCCGGTTGCTCCGTGTGCGCCGAAGGTGTCGGACATGCCCGCGCTGTGTGTCACGCTCGCGGACCCAGATCCGACGCACAATACCCAGACCTACTTGGACGCCAACAAAGAGAACACGATCCCGGCCGCCGTCAACCTCGTGGACCCCACCAACGCGGCCAACAACCTCAGCTACGTAGGACTTGAGCCCACAGAGATCCACGGACGCGGCAACTCCTCCTGGGCCATGCCGAAGAAGCCTTACCAAATCAAGTTCGACAAGAAGACTTCCGTCTTGGGGATGGCAAAGGCCAAGAAGTGGGTCTTGTTGGCCAACTACACCGACCCGACGTTCATGAGGAACGCGGTCGCGCTGTCCCTCGGGAAAAGCCTCGGTCTGGAGAACTCGCCGGAGTTCTCGTTCGTCGACCTCTTCATCAACGGGAGCTACCGCGGCAACTACATGGTGGCTGAGAAGGCCGAAATCGGCGACAGCCGCGTGACGCCCACGGGTCCGCAGCAGGTCCTCATCGAGATGGACAACAACCACTACACCGACGAGGGCTACTGGGCGACCATGCCGTCAGGAAGCCACATCGTCTTGAAAGACGCCAACGGCTCCGGCGGAGTCCCTGACAAAGTGCTCTCGGGCACCCAAACGGCCTTGAGCGCGGATGTCGCCTCGGGTTGGAACGCGGCGAAGGCAGCGTTCACCTCGTTCGACACGCTGCTGCGTGCCAAGGACCCGACGACCGGCAAACCCGACTGGGCAGCATTGAGTGCACTCATCGACATCGACTCGTTCGTCAAGTACTACTGGGTGCAGGAGGTCACGGAGAACTTCGACCTCCCCAAGGCGAGTGTCTACTTCTGGATGGATCCGCTCCTGGACAACAAGATCCATGCCGGACCGGTGTGGGATTTCGATCTCACGCTAGCGAATTTTCCCACCGAGCAGCGGGGCGCGATCGCATCGGCGGACTACGCCAAGAACTCTATGTTCTACCGCCTTCGGGATAGCCACAACGTCATCAACTCGTGGTATACGCTGCTCTACCGCAACGCGGAGTTCGCGGCGGCTGCCAACACGTTCTACAGCGCGAAGGTCGCCAGTGCCGTGAAGGCTCTTCCGGCAGCGATTGACGGACTGGCCGGCCGGCTGGCCAATTCGGCAGCGGCGAACTTCGTTAAGTGGCCAGTGCTCGGCAAGACGTCGCCGATTGCCCCGACCCGCACGTTTGGTGCCACGTACGAAGCCGAGGTGGCGCGACTTCGGACCTTCGTGACCGACCGGACGATCTTCCTCGACGCCACCAACGGCGCTGGCTTCCCGTTGCTCCAGGGTGGCGCCTTCTCGACGGGGAAGGGCTGGAACGTCATACAGAAGAACGACGCGGCCGGTGTCATCACCGGCGTCGAGCAGCCGGCATACGTCCAATCTGGTCAGTTCATCGGCCCTACCGGGCTCGCGTCGCCGCTGAGTGCCTTCCGGCTCAACCTCGTAAGCAGCGTGCCTGGGGCCCTGACGGCGAACGTGCACTACGCCTCGATCGGCTGGACCGGTGTCAAGCCCGCGGCTGGAACCAACCTCAGCCCGTGGACCAGCTGGCCCCAGCAAGGAACGCCCGGCGCCAACAGCATCGAAGCCGTCCAACTGCAGTTGACCGGTGAGTTGGCTCAGTACTTCACCCTGCAGTACCGCGCGCATGTCTCGTCGTTGGGTTGGCTCGCCTGGGTGAATGCCGGAGCAACGGCGGGAACGACTGGCCGCGGACTTGCGGTTGAGTCACTGCAGGTCCGGTTGTTCAAGAAGCCGGGGGTCGTCTTCCCGCCGGGCTCGCCGACATCCACGACCACGACGACGGCGCCGTCCACGACCACGACGACGACGGCGCCGACCACGACGACGACCACGACGACGACGGCGCCGACCACGACGACGACGGCGCCGACCACGACGACGACGGCGCCGACCACGACGACGACGGCGCCGCCGACCACGACGACGACCACGACGACGACGACGGCGACGGCGACCACCACGACGACGACTTCAAGCACGTCGACGTCGACCACTCCGGTGACAGTGTCGGCGAAGTACAGCGCGCACGTGTCGAGCATTGGTTGGATGTCGACAGTCGCTGATAACGCAGTGGCCGGGACGACGGGTCGCGCCTTGAAGATGGAGGCGTTGCGATTGCAGATCCAGAGAACCGGCATCACGGGTGATATCTCGTATCGGGGTCACGTGTCCGGGCTCGGGTGGCAGCCGTACGTCTCGTCCTCGACGTTCATTGGGACGACCGGCCAAGCGCGTGCGCTGGAGGCTTTCCAGATCACGTTGACCGGTGATTTGGCCACGAAGTACCGGATTGAGTACCGGGCGCATGTGGCGGGCATCGGCTGGCAGGCGTATGTCGCCGACGGAGCGGTGGCTGGGACCACGGGGCAGGCTCGAGCGATCGAAGCCGTTCAGATCCGTTTGGTGCCCAAGGTCTGATTTCAACGCAGGGCCGCTGGCCCGTGACGAGCGCGCTCGTCACGGGCCAGCGGCTTCTTCACGGTGGGGCAAGGCATGGCCATCTGGAAGGGCGGCAGACCGGTGACGTTTGTCCGCCCTCAGCGGACATGAGCCGCCGACGGGCATGTCGGGGCGTGTAATGAAGAGCGCAACCGGCCCGAGGCAGGTAGCGTCGGCGATGAACGTGACCGCACAACGTGGTCGGGACGGCGGGAGGACCCAGATGGCGCGCGTGGGCGACGGCAGCGACCTGCTCAAGTGCTCCTTCTGCGGAAAGAGCCAGAAGCAGGTCAAGAAGCTCATTGCCGGGCCCGGCGTCTACATCTGCGACGAGTGCATCGACCTCTGCAACGAGATCATCGAAGAGGAGCTTGCCGAGACCTCGGACCTCAGCCTGGATGAACTGCCCAAGCCACGCGAGATCTTCGACTTCCTCGGCACCTATGTCGTGGGCCAGGAGACCGCCAAGCGATCACTGGCCGTCGCGGTCTACAACCACTACAAGCGGATCCAAGCGGGGGAGGGGATGGGCCGCAAGAGTGAGGACGCGATCGACATCGCCAAGTCCAACATCCTGCTCATCGGCCCCACCGGGTGCGGCAAGACCTACCTTGCGCAGACCCTCGCCCGCATGCTCAACGTCCCGTTCGCCATCGCCGACGCCACCGCGCTGACCGAGGCCGGCTATGTCGGTGAGGATGTCGAGAACATCCTCCTCAAGCTCATCCAAGCCGCCGACTACGACGTCAAGAAGGCCGAGACCGGGATCATCTACATCGACGAGGTCGACAAGATCGCCCGCAAGAGCGAGAACCCGTCGATCACCCGCGACGTCTCGGGTGAGGGCGTCCAGCAGGCCCTGCTGAAGATCCTCGAGGGCACGACCGCCTCGGTCCCGCCGCAGGGCGGTCGCAAGCACCCGCACCAGGAGTTCATCCAGATCGACACGACGAACGTCCTGTTCATCGTCGGCGGGGCATTCGCCGGGCTCGAGAAGCTCATCGAGGCGCGCTCGGGCAAGAAAGGCCTGGGCTTCGGTTCGCAGCTGCACCTGGCCAAAGATGAAGGCTATTCATACTCCGACGTCATGCCCGAGGACTTGATGAAGTTCGGCCTCATCCCCGAGTTCATCGGCCGGCTGCCGGTCATCACGACGGTCACCCCGCTGGACCGCCCCGCCCTCGTCGCGATCCTCACCGAGCCGCGCAATGCCCTGGTCAAGCAGTACCAGCGGATGTTCGAGATCGACGGCGTCGAGCTTGAGTTCACTCCCGAGGCCGTCGACGCGGTCGCCGACCAGGCGCTCCTGCGCGGCACTGGCGCCCGCGGCTTGCGGGCCATCATGGAGGAGGTCCTCCTCCCGGTGATGTTCGACGTCCCTAGCGAGAACGACATCGCCCGAGTTGTCATCACCCGCGAGGTGGTCCTGGACAACGTCAACCCGACCATCGTGCGCCGCGAGGCACCGCGCGTGGTCAAGCGCGCGCCGCGCCGCCAGTCGGCCTAGCTCACCGTCCCATCACCGCCACCGCCACCCCGTGCTGACGCCGCTCTGAGGGCATCGTGGACCCATCCGCTGCGGGCTTCCATCTTGCGGCCGGAGTTCCAGCCCCCCAACAGCTGGATGGCCGCACGTGCGGCCCGACCGCGCTGACCACGGCGCGGATGATGCGTGACCCGGCGTTGGTCCACTGGATCCGGACAGGAGCCAAGAGTGGGCGAGCCTTCCCCGACGGGGCCACCGCTCAGGTGCGGCTCACGGCATACCACGCGCTCGTCCACGCCCGGACGAACGCGCTGGTCGGTCCAGACGGACGACTGCAGGTCCCCTGGCCGCGTGCTCTGGGCACCACTCCCTGGGGGGTATGCCGCGAGCTCGAGTCGGGTGCGGCCGCCCCGGTGACGCGCTACCGTACGGTTGCGGTGCGCTGGGCCGGGCGGGATCGGCGCGTCGCGCTGGTGAATGCGTTGGCTCGCCACTTGGGGCCGGGGCGCCCGGGCGTCCTGTTCATCGGCAGTGCGATGTTGCCCCGACATGTGGCGCTGCTCGTGCCCGGGCCGGACGGTCTGGTGTTGGTGCACGACCCGGCCACCGGCTCGGTCAGCGAGCTAGACGTCGTGGCCCTAGCCGACGAGCGCCGGCCGGTGGCAGGGTGGACGCACCCGTGGTTCCTCATCGGGCCGGTGGGCTGAGCAGCACGACCGAGCTCGGCGGCCGCCCGATGAGGATCACGACGCTCGGCCGCGGACCGACAGGGCCCAGCCGCAGATGCCCACGAGCACCAAGGTCGTGAGCACCAGCGACCGGGCGAGCTGTCGCCCGGACAGCACCGTCCCACCGCCCACACACCTGCGGTGATCCCGAGGACCACGGACGTTCGCCCGCTCATCCGCGATCGCCATCTGGTTCGAGCGCGGGCGACGCGTGCCAGTCGATATGGAGCGTCGCGCACCGCCGGAGGCTGAGGAAGGGGTCGTCTGCGTCGACGCCCAGCTGGGTGGGCAACGTGCCGACGGCGACGGCGGTCAGGCCACGGGATGCGTTTCGGGCCACCATCCCGCCCATCGCATGGAGGACCAACGGCCTGAAGCTGACGACCAGCGATGCCGAGGCAAAACCCGTCGACGCCCGCCACCGTGGCGAGGTCATGGTCGGCTGCGGGCGAGATACAGGCCAGCACCCGTCAACTGCCCGGGCACGTCGGGATCTGCACCACCCGCGGTGCCACCACGGTCCGACGCTACCTCGCCTCTGCCTCGCGAGCGCTGGGTCGAGACTGTCCGGCTTTCGGTGTAACTGGCTCGACACGCCGAACGGGTGTTCGGTGAGGAAGGTTGGTCACCGTGACCGAGATCCTGGCGGGTATGAGCCCGTTGGAACAGGCAGCAC